>Ga0315915_1009582_pt1 | contig 10947 bp, 7 predicted proteins | sample MpolbnodulesMG_FD_207738 | JGI IMG/M metagenome (GOLD analysis project Ga0315915, IMG submission 207738) | Medicago polymorpha root nodule microbial communities from Los Angeles, California, United States - branched nodules | ecosystem: Host-associated > Plants > Roots > Nodule | place: USA... | reverse complement strand
TCAAGTGATCCTTTTATTTTATTCTTTCTTAAATCAAAATTGCAATCAACTTTAAATACACTTTAAGTCATTTTCCTTTAACATATAAAATACAAACAAGCTTATTTTGCCAATTGGCTTTTCATTTAAAACTTTTTTTCAAAACAAATAAAAAACACAAAACAAATCAAACGTCAATTTCTACCCCAAACTACGAGGTTTTGATCCCTCACGGGTATGTAGACAAAAGACTTGTCCTTCCAAATCAACTAAAATCAATTTTCTTTTTCTTTTTAACTCACCAATCAATTCTATTTTCTTTTCTTTAAAAGCAAGTAAGTTATAGCACGAAAAATAAATAAAATCAAGAAGTTCCCGTAGGATACTACGAACATAAATGGTGCTAATACTTTCCCTTTATGTAACTAATCCCCGAACCCTAAATCTTTCAATATGGGGTAATTTGAATTTTTTTCCCCTTTTTCTTAAAAAATTAAATGTTCAGTCGTGAACTAAAAAGTGAGTCAAACACTAATCAAATAGCTTTGATCTCCAAAAAATGACACGGCACACTCCTCATCCGATAAATTATCAAAGTGAGGATCAATATCCTGTAGAAGGGTAAATGCTTCCCTTACCGATAGCACTCTCAAGCATCAAATAAGTGGTATTCCACCGAATAGGCATGTCTTGACGGAGTTGCTTAGAAGTCACTTGTGTGAGTTGCTCTAAACATGATGCGAACTTTATCTTTCGTGCCTCAGAGCCTCTTATATACTTCACACACACTCTAATCTTATCCAAGGAAGCATCTACTGCATTAATACCTTCATGCACAATTAAATTCAAAACATGTGCCCCACATCGTACATGTGCCCCACATCGTACAAGAAAATATAGCCCATCAGCTATAAGGGAAGGTTCAAATGATGGGTGTCTCTTCAAAATATTCACCATTGCATCGTTGTTAGATGCATTATCTAGAGTAATGGTGAATATCTTTTTCTCGATACCCCAATCTCTCAACAGACATAGTAACTTCTCGGCCAAATTAACTCCGGTATGAGGTCGTGGAAAGTGAAAGAAGGCCAACACTTTTTTCTCTAACTCCCACCTCCTATTCACAAAATGTGCAGTCAACACCATATATTGATCTGTATTTATCGATGACCACAAGTAGGTGTTAAACAAATCTTGCCTGGAATTGACCGTAAATAACATTTCAAGTTTTCGTTTTCTTTTCTATACAGCTTTAGAGCATCTGACTTTGTTGTGTTTCTAGAAATCCCCTTAACATGAGGGTGTAAGAAATAGTGCAAATCTTCAATTCCGTCATGTTCAACAAAAGCAAAAGGATAACTATTCTTGACAATCACCTGAGCAATCTTCTCCCTGTACTTTTCTTGATCTAGTGGTGGATAAGAGGAAACATCCCCTCCTTCGACACATTTCAACAAATGTGTCTTCAAATTTGACGTACCACTAGTATTTTTTGCAGCATAGGTTTTAGCACAATTTAAGCATCTTGCCCTTGGTTGTCCGTTTTCATCGAGATACCTCTCAAAAAACTCCCAAACTACTGATGTTTTTGCTTTTTTTGAACTTGGGACTGAACTTTCATCAACTTCATCAGACACATCCCCTTCATTTGACATATTTCCTATACAGACACAAAATCATATTATATCATGAGCAAGTTTTGAATCCAAAACAGAGAGATATATTAAAATTGTAAAGACCATGACATTAATTCAACTAACAACAGAATCATGCCTTTGAGAAACATGTACCCAAAATGTCAAATTCTAGTTAGAAAGATTCTGGTTCCTAAATGAATATTTCTCTTTGTTGATTACCCCTAATTACAATGACAAATAAAACCCTAAATTTCAACCTAGAAGTACAAACTCAAGTTCCAAGTCGACAAATTAAATGACATAACCTCAAATTATTACAGAATCAAATGAACACATTGACCAATCAATCCCAAATTCAAACCAAATAACACAAAAATTCAGAAAAGAAAATCATCTCAGTCTAAATTACTACAATCAAAGCAATAAATATCAATAAAGAAAGAAAGCAGAAAACCACATAAGTGAGTTACTATTTTACTGTATGTCAAAACCACAAAAGTTCTGAAAATATACTGTCATATCACCTGTTAATGGACCAAGTTGAGTGACTAATTTAAGTTAACTTGCACAGGTTAATAAACCAAATTGATCAAATTAAAAGTAAAATGATCAGATTGTCTTAACTTACATTAGTTAATAGAGCAAATTGACTCGTTTTAAGGTTGAGATTACACTTATCTTTTAAAATAAGGGACCAAGAGACATTTTAGCTTTCTTTTATTACCGTTTCGTCAAACATTTGTTACATGCTTCATTTGTAATATTTTCTTATTACTAGAAATGAGAGGATAAAATCTGGAAAGTAAGTTTGCTAGCACACATGCAGATACATAAATTTCAAGAATGAGACTTTTGAAACAAGTAAGAATGAATGTCAAATAATCAAGTAAAAAGAATGAGACTTTTAAAACATAACATAGACTGCAGATAAGATCATGGTTAAATAGAGCACACCATGTGAATAAAACATGGCTTCTAGTGGCAAAGTTGTTTTAAACACTAAGTCTCATTCTACTCATAGAATACAAATAAATCAAAATCATTCTTCTCAAATACTACAAGCATAAGTAGATACCCTTCATTTCTACAAGAACATGGTGTTTTTAATTTGTTTATCCAAACATATCCTAAAAAATTCTCAAGTTAACTATGAGATTTTCTACTAGGCTTAACAACCACATAACAAACTATTGCTTATCATTTTCACAAGTTGGCCAATGAATATCATGAGTAACGCGTATTGAACTTCAGAATGGCTTATCATTAACATGTGATACGAGAAAAATACATTATTATCCATTTTCTATGCTTTCTAAGCCCAAATTCACTTCAAAATCAACATCAGAATGATTAAACATTATAACCCAGCTGAATAAATCAAGTTTAAATCATAAAACAAAACAAGAATCAAACAAACACTAAGAAAACACAACAATCTCACATTTACAAAAATCAATTGTTAAAATTCACAAACAACTAAAATCTTAGAAACCCAATTCAGAAAATTCAACAATCTCACATTGCAACAAATTAGAGACTCACAAACAACAAAGATCTTAGAAACCCATTTCAAAAAACACTAAAATCTCACCTTTACAGAATCAGAAAATTCGAATCGGTGATGACTGACGAGTGAAGAATCGGTGACGACTGAAGAATGGGTGGAACAGAAGAGAATTGCTACAGATTCATGGTGTGATTCGAAATCTAGAGAACGCCGGTGCCATTCTGAATTTCTTCGAAGAGGAGTTTGGGGAAGAATAAAAATTAGGGTTCAGTTTTAGTTGGGGGAAGAAATAAACCATCAGCTTTAAATTTTTGTCAACTGAGTTAGACCTTACATAGCGTTGAAATTGATGGTCAATTATATTTTTTTATCTATAATCTTAACCGTGAATATAATCTACCATTTACTCAACTAAATTAATCATATATTTAAAATGATTAATTAGGTCTCATCTTAATTCCAGCATGATCCAAATGTGGAACTAAGTTCCTCAACAAAATTGAATTACTCTACTTGCAAAACACGGTGTCTTAAAAAATGAAAGATTTTATTTGTTTACATCATTTCACTACTAAAAATTTGTTATTAGTGATTAAATATTTTGATCATATAGAAATCAATAAATAATCTTGACTATCAAATTATTATTATTATTGTCGTCGTCGTCGTCTCCATGATAGTTACATCTAGCAACGAGGCCTTGCTAGCCATAACCTTCGCCCCATTCCTTTTCTTTGTTGGATTGTTGCAATGGACGCCGTGAAAACCTCTCACAAAGTTGCCATGACTTGATGGGCCACCAAAATTGCACCTTCGTTATTATTTGACTATTACTTTTCTTGCTTTATGCTCTTCTCATGCGTCTTATTTATTTCAAAAATAGCTTTATCCAAATTATATAATCCTAACACATCAAAATGTAGTTTGTTTCATTTTGAGACTCTTGTATTGACTGCTGGCCCATAAATTTTAAAATTGTCTAGTTTGGATTATTTAGTTTTAAGACAGAAAAAAAGTTTTGGAATATACAATCCACCCCCCCTCCCCCATACACATATATATACATGTTTATTCAGAACCTGACAGAAGTTCACTACATTTTTCACTAAACACTCTACAGACCCCCAAAAGCACCATATTTTTGGCAAAAATGTGCTTGCAAACTTTTTCCCAATCATCTTCATCTGGAAGAGTTGTATAACTTGGTTCTTGATCTTGAAAACGTGGAAAAGCTTCTTTGAACTGCATTGCAACTGACAACATTTGATATGTGGAGTTCCAGTGAGTAGGGCAGTCAAGAATTAATTTTTTTACCACCAAACTTTAGTTGTTGAACTATTTCCGAGAACGTTCGCAATCTTGCTTCAGACTGATTGATAAACCTCACACTGTCATGCACTTCTTCAACTATTTCTCCTATTCTTCCAATACCATCTTGGACAAGCAAGTTTAGTATATGGGCACAACAGCGGACATGAAACAACTTTCCATCCAACACTATTTTTTAGTGCCTTTAAAGTAGAACTTTTAGCTCTTTCAAACATTGATCATTGTAGTATGCATTGACACACTAAATATTTTATTTTCAATGCCTCATTCTTTGAGACATTTGAATATTGCATCAGCAATATTAACACCACATCGAGGAGGAGGAACATGAACAAAACTGAGAACGCACTTTTGCAAAAGCCAACCAGCATCAATGAAATGGCCAGTTAGCACCATGTATTCTAGTTTTTGATTTTGCGACTTCCATAAATCTGTGGTCAAGCAAATCTTATTTACTGTCCTTAAAGTTGACTTTAACTTCTTGTTTTCAGATTCATAGACAACAACACAATCATTCTTCAATGTTTTTCGACTAATTTTCTCATATGAAAATTTAGAACAGCCTAGTAGAATTACTACTGCCTAGTAGATTTCCACCTTAGTGGCCAAAAGATTTCCACCTCACTTGAATTACAACTGCCTAGTAGAATTAAGAGCTAAAATCTAGGAGTCTGTTACATGGACTACTCAATAGTTTGTTATTTATTTGTGTTTTTATAGCTTTATTCTTCTGTAGTTTTATCTTTCCTGAAATATGGAGTTTCTTTTGGCAAAAAAGACCTTATATTAATTGGTAAGATCATGAAAATACAATGAGTGAGCCATACGGTTTGGAACAAGGCCATACGGGCCAAACAATCTACTACCCTGTTACCATCCCTTTTGACAAAACTTCAAAACCTTGATCAAAATTTCATTATCACTTTCAAATAAGCCTATAAGTTAACCCATTTTGAAAATACACATAAGAGTACATAGATTGAAAGAAATGGAATCTACTGGGATTATAACAAATAACAGTATGAACAAGAATTTAAAGAGGAAAAACTATCATTTTTTCTATGCTAAACACTACCATTGGAATCCAAAAAGCTCCAAATAAACCCACCTAAATTATATTCTAAATCACTCAACAATCATAATAAGAACACCACAATAAGAGAGACAAACTAAGAAAAGTAATCATAATTTTTTTTTTATTAGAAACAAATACCTTAAGAGAAATAGAGAGCAACAATTTTCTTCTTTGATGAAGCCTTGCTACCTGCTCTCTTCAGTTGCCTCGTTACTTTTTGGTAGTGTGGTAGACAATTGGGTTAGAAAGTGAAGGATCAAAGGATATACTCCGTTTCAAAATGAGTGTCACTTTAGCACAAATAATTTGTTTCAAAATAAATGTCATTCTCACTTTTCAATGTACTATTAATTACTTTTTTCCAATAATACCCTTAAATTATTACTATGCACACACCTTCCAAAGTATAATAATGGAAAATGCATCAATAGATAACAAGGCTATTTTAGTAAAAGTGTCATGTTTTTGGACAACATTATTGCATTTCTTAATATATGTGTAACAACCTTAAATGACATTCATTTTAGTAAAAGTTAACTTTCTTTTTGAGAGAAAAAGTTAAAAGTTTGTATTTCCTCGGCTATGTTGATGATTCTTGGATGGAACCCAAGCGTTTTCTATTTTATTTTATTTTTATAATATTTAATGAATTTGATAAATAAAAAAGTTTTAAAAACTAACAAATATATGTATATATAATCGAGCCAACTCATAAACCTAACGAGTCGAACTATATGCAGCTTAAGTTCGGCTCATTTAATTAATGATTCTCAACTCAAGTTCAGCTCGTTAGGTTCATGAACCAAGTTCAACAGATTAGTTGTCGAGTCGAATTTCGAACTATAATCGAGTTGGTTCGGTTCATTGTCAGCCCTACCTTCAAGTTGTTGAATTTGCCGATATTTTGGATTTGCGTAACACTGCCCGTCATTGTGGTAATGAAGTTCAAATATATTATGAGCATGCAATTAATGAAAGTTGTGACTATTGATGATGATGCTGAAATTGTGGCTGATGTTATTAATGAAAGTGTGGTTGATGTTGTTAATGAGAATGTGGTTGAGACCGAAATTGATGTTAATGAAGGGGGAGTTGATGCCAATTAAGGGGAAACAATTAATGAAGATAAAGATGATGATGAGGCACAAGAATATGAAACAATTAATTGATTGTTGATTGAAACTTTCCACAATTTGATTATTTGAACAATTCAATTAACCATGATTGATATTTCAAATATCTTGTTGGTTTGATATTTGGTTTATTTTTTCAAACATTGGTCTGATAGGGTAGACCGATTCAATACATAATTTTCTTAACTGCTTTACGAATCATATAATGTAGTTTATTTAAATTATGGTGTATTTGATATAATGAGGAATTTGTTTTAGGCATGTCATGTGTTCATGGAATAGCAGACATTGCATGAAAGCATGACAAACCTGAAAATTATTGTCATGAGTGGCTTACTTTGGGCTCATACAATGCAACCTATGAGCATTTCATAAATCCAATACAAGGTGAAGAGTTTTGGGAAAAACCTGATTATGTGAAACCGGTGCCTGCACCATTAAGAAGACAACCTAGAAGGCCAAAAAACAAAGAAGGAAAGATGCATATGAGGGTCCTTCCAGTTCAGGTAATGTTCGGAGGTCATATCCAATGCTAACATGTTCAATGTGTGGTCTAGAAGGTAACCACAATATGTTCGGCTGCACTAATCAAGGTGTGATGCCTATGCCTCCTAATTGGGCTCCACCACCACCACCTTACAACAATGAGGGTCAAGGAGAACAAGTTACTTTAGATTTGTCACAATCTGCCCCACAAACACAAGATCAATTATTTGATGTGAATGTGCAAGGACCACAACCAATAGGCATTGGACATGAAACTTTTGATCCAACATTGAGTTAGGCCACCACCTATTAGGGGTCAAAATCCAAATGCATGCCTGAATGAACAACAAATGCTTAGATCTTTCATGCCCACTCCAAGATTTACTCCAAGGGGTCCAAGGCCAACTATGTGATGTTCATTAATTTATTTATGTACCGAAGTTGCTAAATTATATGCACAACTGTGGTGTATTTTTTTTTATAAATTTTTTGCTGAAATCATTATGTAATGACTTATTGAATTATATGCCTAAATATGGTGGAATCTTTTGATTACTCTATGGTTGACCTTCATGTAATGACTTATATGCCTCTATAGTTATGTTATGGAAACATTTTGGTATTCAATTATGGAATCATTTTGGCAAGTGTTATAATAATATTTTTGTATTTAACACATATACCTTAGTGCTGTCAGTATGTAGCACGTTAAACTAACAACTTGCTAGGGACCTTAGTGTAATTTAGTGTTACTATCAACGACCTAATTGATAGTAAGTATGCATAGTCAGGGACCTAACAATAAGTTAGTGTTTAATGGAATATTGATTTTGAACAAAAGAGAGAATTAGATGACATTTAGAGATTTGAGATTCAATTTGGGGATATTGATTTTCGATTCAGGGACCAAATTGACCATTTTCTACTTTCACTTTAGTCCCCGTGACACCTCATACTCCTTGTCGGCATAAAACATGTGCCACATCATCACTTAACAGAATTATTTAACGTTAGGGACTAAAGTGATAACTGAAGTGCAGAGTTAGAGATTTATTTGTATTTAATCTTGAGTCAGGGACTAAAGTGACCATTTGCTCTTGGAATAATGGATGATGATGCTTGATATGAGTTTTCTCATTGCACAGAGATAGAAACATGTGGTGGTTCTATTGTTCATCAAAAAGGGCAATCTAAAACCTTTTTCCCTTTACAAACTGCACATTTGTATTGAAACTAAATGATGTATCTAGCACATGTGAATGATAACCATTTTATGATAATATATTTGAAGGATGGTTTTCCAATTCCTCTCACTTCTGTGCTTTAGGTACCACACTATCAAGATGATGCAAAGTCATGGGATTCTAGATATGTCCATATGATGATTGCATATAATGCACTAAGTCGGATATCAAGTAATGTGGTAATAGAAGATGATGAATAAGTCGGATACAAAGGTTGTTGATGATAAGAAGGTTTGAGGTTGTGTCAAGATTGAAGATGAAACGCTTAGACTTAATGATTGTAGCATGACCTTATTATGACTTTTTGATATAATTATATATGTTTATGTTAGTATAAGCTCATTGCCTTTGATATAATTATGTGTAATGATGGTTTATTAAATCTACAAAGACAAAAAATCATTACATGCAGTTGTATGATTTCTGGGTAGTTTCAAATTATACAATCTAGAATATGCGTTCGGATTATATAATCCAAACAAACAGTATTTTTGTAAAAAAAAATAAAAAATTAAGGCACATGAGAAGAGCATAGAGTGAAAAAAGTAATAATCTTATTAGTTTACGACTTTTTATTCAGTAGATGGCTAAATAACAAAAATTTGAAGTGTTGACACTCAAGTCCTTCTATTCCCTCCTCTGATATGTCACTGCTTTCGACATTTACCAAGCATGTTGCAGTTGAAATATGGGTCGACGAAGTAAGTTTAAATTACACTCACCTCCCTTGATGTTTTCTTAAAAATCACTAACACCCCCTCTAATTTTCAATTAGACATTAACCTCCCTAAAATTTTATCTAAATTGACAAACACATCCCTTTGGATTAATAGAGTTAGATTAACGTCAGTTGCCCTTCCATTTTCATTCACTCCAGGCTTTCGCCATTGTCTTCTCTCTCTCTCTCACCATCTCTTTCATTCTCCAACTTTAGAACCCAACAAAAAATTATTTTCTCAAACAACTGTGAAACTAAAAGTATATCATAACACATGTTCATCGACCTGGTGTTAGAATGTAATACTCGGTGTTTGTTCAATGTCATCTATACATATAATTGGCAAGTGCAGAGAGGGGAAAGACAAATCCAGCCCTCCCAAGCAATATTAAGAAGATAAAGCAACTGTAAATTCCCATAATTTTTTTGAATCTGCAACAGCGTTGACAAGAAAAATGTTGAACAAAACAAAGTTTTATAATACCAAGGTGGATAGTATCAAAGAAGGGGCAACTTGTCCATGTTGATATTTGTGGACCTATCAAGTTAGTCTCAAGTAGTAATAAGAGTTATCTCTTTAAGTTTATTGATGATATGACTAGACTGTTTAAAACCAAACCGATCCAAAATAAGATTGCAAGCCAATCCAAAAAATCGTACAAAACCAAAAAATTATTTCATGTATTTGGATCAGGGCCGTTCCTAGAGTTTTAGGGGTCTTAGACATAATAAGAGAAAACGACCCCTTACATAATACATCATAAAATTTGTTAGCTCATTGTTGTGATTTTATTAACTCTTCATTTCATTTTTTTCCGCTTTCCACTACCAAATAAATGTTTTTTTTAGGCAACATCTGAAAATAAATCAAATACTCCATAGACACCAAAACAAAATAAAATATTGTAGAAGTATAGAACAATAACACATGCGAAGTACACTGAAATTTTAGCACCTAAAAATAATAACACAAAAAAAGTAAAAATATATCAACATGTAATTAACTAAATTTTAAACTTTTGGATGCAAAATTCTCCAATGTTATTCTCCAATGTAAAAAAAGTAAAAATATATCAACATATAATTAACTAAATTTTAAACTTTTGGATGCAAAATTCTCCAATTTTAAACTTTTGGATACAACAATAATACATGATACTAAATTAATGTTAGACTTTTTAGAAGAATCATAGATAAAAGAAATTCCTTTGTATACCAGAAGTACATCATTCTTACTTTTATATGCTATAGGTATCTCTAACAAGTTCATTATGATGATACATGAATGTGTCTCGCATGATCTTCCATTATCAAATTCAACTATGCACTCCTTTCGATCAATTCAAGAAAGTTGACATTACTATATTAATGTAATTAATTTTTTTAGAACCTTTGAAAGAAAATATTAAGATTAATTTCTGTAGTAGGTCTATTTTCAACTAAAATATAATTTGTTATGAAAATTATCTCAATTTATTGGATAATAAATATCACCAATATTTTTAATATTAGTGAAGCACATTATTAGAAATAAATAGCCCAAAAAAAGATCAACAATTTATTCGATAATAATTTTTTTGGCACATTATTAAGAACAACAATTTTTTTTTATAGGAAATGTGTATATAGAAATCTTTCTGCTATAGGGGGTACATATAGCAAATTGTGCTAAAAAAGGCCAAAAACATTAACAGGCTTCAGCCAACCCCTTCATCATGTCAATGTTTGGGGCCTTTATGTGAACTTTGCTATATATACCCCATTAACGAAATATTTTTATATACACCCTTCAACATAATTTTTTTTTGGGACCCCTATCGGCAAGGGTCCTAGGCCGCC
>Ga0315915_1009580_pt1 | contig 10948 bp, 5 predicted proteins | sample MpolbnodulesMG_FD_207738 | JGI IMG/M metagenome (GOLD analysis project Ga0315915, IMG submission 207738) | Medicago polymorpha root nodule microbial communities from Los Angeles, California, United States - branched nodules | ecosystem: Host-associated > Plants > Roots > Nodule | place: USA... | reverse complement strand
CTCAAGGACAACTCCAAGAGACTTCTATGCTCAATCACAACTGAAAGAGACTTCTATGCTCAAGGACAACTCCAAGAGGCTTCCTTTGCTCAATCACAACTGAAAGAGACTTAACTTAACAATTACACAGAATTGAATAAGGTTTTAAATACTTGATATACAATCAGAGGTATTCACAATACAAATTAATAACACAAGAATATAATAAAAATTAATAACACAAGAATAATCAACTTCAACAATACAAGTGTTCATATTTGTATTATCATTTTTACTACTTTCATTTAAAATTAGACAATTTCACATAAATTAAAAAAATAGTTAGTTATGCATGAAAAATGAGGAGTTATAAGTTATATTAAATATTATAGAAAAATAAACAATATTGATTCAAATTAATATTGTAAAAGAACTTATTAAATGAGATAATTTTGTTTTGAAATATGAAGGGATTATGAATTTTGACGGGGTGTTTGAACTAATTCTAATTAAGTCTATTTTTCCTTTTACATTGTTAAATTAAAGGAGAAATTCCAAAAGGGATGTTCCGGGATCTTACACAACTCAAAACAGTGGTCCTTGAATATAATCAGCTTTCAGGAAACATGTCATCGATATTACAATTCAACAACTCATTATTGCAAGAGTTGCATCTTAGCTATAATAATTTGTCCGGCCATCTACCGTCAAATATTTGTCATGGGCTTCCAAATCTTAGAGTTTTTGATCTTTTTCATAATGATCTTTCTGGTGACATGCCAACTGTTTGGCATCAATGTGAAGAGATGGAACAGTTACATCTATCGTACAATAATTTCAACAAAGGACCAATGCCGGCAGGCATCCGAAATATGACCAAACTTCAACAACTTTATCTTTCTTGCAACAACATGGAGGGTAAGAAATTTTCATTAACAACGTAGTCTATTTATGACTTTGTTTCTCTATTGTATATATAATGATGAAAGTGTGCAGATTTTGCAAAACCCTATATCTAAGATTTATATTAAGATTGGCCGCAACCCTTTTTACCTCAAAACAAAGCAGGCAATAACATTCAATTATTAGTAAAGGATGATGTTTACTATTTTTAGTCAAAGTTCATAAAATTATATATCTCTTTTCAATTTTTTATCACTATAATATTCAATTTTTTTCTAATAATCTTAAGAATCGAAGTGTGTAATTGATGGTGCACGCACCACACTACTGCCGTTTGACCAGACTTTTTTACGGTCTAAAAGCTTCTTAAAACAAAGTTAAAATAAAGTCATTTAAGAAAGAAGCTAAAGCTGTTTGGTTTCGTTATTTTTTTTAGTTTTAAAGTTATTTTTAAGTTAAAAGTTGTTTGGCAAAATATTGTACAAAACTTACTTCTCGACAATTTATTTCACAAGAACCTCTCATCAAATCACGATGGAAACCTTTTTTTTTTTTTATAATATTTATATTTCAATATTTTTTTTCTTCCATTTAATTTTTTTTTGAACTGGTCCAATTAATTTTTTTTAAGAAGGGTCCATTTAATTTTATTATCTATTTTTGAAGGAATTTATTATCTTTTTATCACTTATATATTTAATTTCAATATCGTTTAATTATTACAACCTAGCAAATATTTTTATTCACGTTGTCATTGAAGACACCAAACATTTTTATTCCCTTTCTTTATCCTCGAAAATATATACACACATATTAATGATTAGAGTAATACTTTATGTCCGTCTGTCTATTTTTTTTGTTACACTAATGCATATAATTTTTTTTAGTGTTGTGTAATACGTATAATTATTTTTATAAAATGTTGATTTTAATTAAAAGTACAAGTATAGATGCCTAAAAAAATTATACTTATATATTTTGCACATTTATATTGTAACAAACTATGCATATCATTTTCTTATTAAAAAACTAAACTTATCTTTTTCAATGACACCAACAATGTAACAAATATAATATCATATAATATGCATTCTTATCTTTTTGAATGACACCAAAAATATGGTATTCTTATAACAAAATTTGTTATAGAATATAATTGGAAAAGAAAAAACCAACTATTCTCTTTATATATATACACACCATATATATATTATAGATATATTCTTCAGCTCCACAATTCTTTCACTGAGGCAGACGAACATATTATGCAACACTAAAAAAAAATTATATGCATTAGTGTAACAAAAAAATAGACAGGCGAACATAAAATATTATTCTAAACTCTAATGTGTGTGTATATATTTGCAAGGTTGAAGAAAGGGAATAAAAATATTTGGTGTCATTCAATGACAGCGTGAATAAAAATATTTGCGAAGTTGTGATAATTAAACGATATTGAAATTAAATATATAAGTGATAAAAAGATAATATAATTCCTTAAAAAAAAGATAATAAAATTAAATGGACCCTCCTTCAAAAAAAAAAAAATTAAATGGACCGGTTCAAAAAGAAAATTAAATGGAAGAAAAAAGCATATTGAAATATAAATATTAAAAAAATAAAAATGGTTCCAAGCGTGGGTTGAAGAGAGAGGTGCTTGTGAAATAAATTGTCGAGGAATAGTTTATTGAAGTAGCATTCAACAACTTTTGGCTAAAGCTCATTCCATTCAATTTTATGCATTTTAAAAAAATTACTTTTTTAATAAGTAACTTAATTGATATTGTGTTTGGCCTAACTTCTCCTTAAAAACGTAGAGAAGCTGAAAAAAAGCCGAACCAAACGGTACCTAAGAAAATATACTTTTTTTTAAAGGAAAATATACCGATTTTCTTATAATCTAAAATTTTATTCAAAAAAGGGAAAAGAAAAAAATAAGTCTGGCCGACATAAATATATTTTACTTAGAATAGTCTCGAAATATCATCCAAACACACATGATATTAACCAATAAAGAAGCTCAAAGTCGTCGTATCCAAGGCAGGGTGAACAGGGCAGTTGTCGTAGGCATCAAAAAATAAGTATAAAATTTGGGTTCCATTCAAAAAATTAGCGGTTCATTAAGCCCTATAAAAATTACTTAAATTCTAATGAGAGATGTGATTGTTAATAATATGTTTAGTTCTTTGTTGACTCTTTTATAATTTACTGTGATGTCATAAAGGGAGTTCAAATTCTTAGCCTTCCATCATCTCAAACTCTTCCATCAAAATCAAAAGAAACCATCACACACCCTTTATCCTCTTGAAGCAAATTATTTTCACATTTGGAAATTTAATTTAATTTTTTTATATGTTAATTATCTAAGACCTAAATTGTAGGTTCGCTCTATACCATCAAATTCCGATAAACAGCCCTAAAACTCACTTGAGTAGTCTTGTTTCCTATAATCCGAACTAACATATTTTATTCAGAATATTCTCAAAATATCATCCCCACACTTTTTATTCTTTTTAGTAAAATAATACTAACACCAATACCAAACACAAGGCGTACAAGATATCTACAACTTCGAGACACTGGCGAAATAGATACATCCATAATTACAAGCAACTCAATCAAGAAACAGAAAATAACAAAAGAAAAGCTACAAAAACAGTAAGCTATAAACCTGATAATTAAACCACACAAGACTGATACAATACCAGAGAGCACAAACAACAACTCACCAAACAACCAAACCAAACTCAAAATCTAGAAAATTTGATGTCTTGTCTTCAAATTTTCTGACTTGTATGAATAAATAGATATTAAATGTGATATTAATTTTACTCACATGCAGGTAAAATTCCATCGTTTAACAACATGACTTCTTTGAGGTTGGTCAAATTAGGATATAACAATTTAAATGGAAGTCTACCAAATGATTTTTTCAATCAACATCCTCAGCTTGAAAATTTTATTTTAAACAACAATCAAATTGAAGGAAGCATTTCACGATCAATTGGTAACTGCACATCGCTGACAATCTTAGCTTTACATTCGAACTACTTCATAGGTATGTTTTATTTTCTATCTCAACATATTTACTCGAAATAAGATGCATGTCGATCATTTTCAATTATGGTACATTTCATATAAACATTTAACAAGCATCCATTTACCGTTTTGAATTTTATCTTTTTCTCTTAGAATCATAATCTCTTAATATTGATAAAAAAATATTCTCTTAATTCAAAATGCTTTTTAATATGAAAAGCTTTTTGTAAAAGTTGGCCTATTTGAAATTCAGCTCTGCATGCTAACCGGTGCGGAAAGGAAAATATTTAATAAAGAAAAAAGATGGCAGGGTATAGTATCTTTTTATCGTGTTGTTATCCCTATTTGTGTTCCCAAAACATTACCCATGTATAAATGAAGAACTTCAAATTACAAATTAATATGAAGGACTGGTATAGTAACTTTAGTTTTTTTTCTTCCTTTAATCACTATTCTACCAAGAACCATGAATAAAATCATAATAACATTGTTTCTTATTCATCTTCAGGTACGATGCCCGAGGAGATCGGCTATCTTGATAAACTTGAGCAGCTACTATTGACAAACAATAGCTTTACTGGATCTATACCTTCCAAAATCTTCAACATGTCATCACTGACAGGCTTGTATCTTGAACAAAATCACCTCTCCGGGATAATTCCATCAAATACGGGATATAGCCTTCCTAGCTTGCAGTATCTACAATTGGATCATAACAATTTTGTTGGAAATATTCCAAACAGTATATTCAATTCTTCCAATCTTATTGTATTTCAAGTGAGTGACAATGCATTCAGTGGAACTCTACCCAATATTGCTTTTGGAGATTTAAGGTTCCTCAAATCATTTTACACATATGACAATAATTTGACAATAGAAGACTCTCATCAATTCTTTACTTCCTTGACAAATTGTAGATATTTGAAATATCTAGACTTATCAGGGAATCATGTACTACCCAATATTCCTAAGTCAATTGGAAACATAACTTCAGAATACATCAGGGCAGAATCATGTGGAATTGGTGGTTATATTCCCACAGAAGTTGGAAACATGAGCAACTTGCTATCTTTTGATCTGTATGACAATAATATAAATGGACCAATACCTCCTTCAGTCAAAGGGTTACAGAAACTTCAAGTATTGTCTCTTGCTGACAATGCACTCCAAGGATCATTCATTGACGAGCTTTGTCTAATTAAGAGTTTAGGAGAGTTGTATCTGGTAAATAATAAGTTGTCTGGAGTTTTACCAACATGTTTGGGAAATATGACTTCTCTTAGAAAATTGAACATAGGATCTAATGATTTGAACTCTAAGATACCTTCGTCTCTTTGGAGTCTCATAGATATCTTACTAGTAAATTTGTCCTCTAACGGTCTCATTGGCGATCTTCCACCTGAGATTGGGAATTTGAGAGAAATTGTAGTATTAGACCTATCAAGAAATCATATTTCAAGAAACATTCCTACAACCATCAGTTCTTTACAAAATTTGCAGACTCTCTCTTTAGCTCACAACAAATTGAATGGATCAATTCCCACATCACTTGGTAAATTGGTAAGCTTGATCTTCTTGGACTTGTCCCAAAATATGCTAACTGGTGTTGTTCCCAAATCCTTAGAATCACTCGTGTATCTTCAAAACGTCAACTTCTCATATAATAGATTACAAGGAGAGATACCTGATGGCGGACCTTTCAAGAATTTTACAACTCAATCTTTTATGCATAATAGAGCACTTTGCGGAAATCTCCGCCTCCAAGTACCACCTTGTGGCAAACATGATAAGAAAATGTCAATGGCAAAGAAGATTTTACTCAAATGTATACTTCCCATAGTTGTGTCAGCCTTTCTGGTTGTTGCATGCATCATATGTTTTAGACTTAAAAGCAAAAGTATTGAAAATACTCTTGAAAGGGGTTTATCAGCTTTAGGAGCTCCAAGAAGAATATCATATTATGAACTTGTGCAAGCTACAAATGGATTCAGTGAGAGCAAATTACTTGGAAGGGGGAGCTTTGGCTCTGTGTATCAAGGGGAGCTTCCTGATGGTGAGATTATTGCAGTTAAAGTAATTGATTTGCAATCAGAGGCAAAATCAAAAAGCTTTGATGCAGAATGCAATGCAATGAGAAATCTACGACATCGAAATCTGGTAAAGATTATCAGTAGTTGCTCTAATCTTGATTTCAAATCATTGGTGATGGAGTTCATGTCAAATGGAAGTGTAGACAGTTGGTTATATTCAAATAACTATTGTCTAAGTTTCTTGCAAAGGTTAAATATAATGATAGATGTTGCATCTGCATTGGAATATCTTCATCATGGTTCTTCAATGCCTGTGGTTCATTGTGATCTAAAGCCCTCCAATGTCTTGTTGGATGAAAATATGGTTGCACGTGTTAGTGATTTTGGTATTGCTAAGCTCATGGATGAAGGTCAATCTAAAACTCATACACAGACTTTAGCTACTATTGGATACCTTGCACCAGGTCATTTCTTCTCATTAACTTCTTGACATTTTATTTTTATGTTTTGAGTCCTAACAAGTCTATTTAATTTTTCCAATAAAGAAAGAAAGAAATGAGTTGATAATTATTAACTAGTTTCAAACAATTTAGTCATTTTTATTATACTTAAGAACATTTGATAAATAGTAGTAAATATTAACATGCAGAGTATGGAACTAAGGGGATTGTTTCTGTGAAAGGAGATATTTACAGCTATGGGATTATGCTAATGGAAATCTTCACAAGAAGAAAGCCAACAGATGATATGTTTGTTGCAGAACTAAGTTTGAAGACATGGATCAGTGGATCATTGCCTAATTCAATTTTGGAGGTCTTGGATTCAAATTTAGTCCAACAAACTGGAGGACAAATTGATGACATATTGACTTACATGTCATCTATTTTTGGTTTAGCCCTGAATTGTTGCGAAGATTCACCTGAAGCAAGAGTTAATGTTGCAGATGTTATTGCGTCGCTAATCAAAATCAAGACTTTGGTTCTTAGCGCAAGCAGGGTGTAGTTATTTTCATTTGTACAAGTGGAGTTTTAATCCGTTGGAATGTATTTTTAAGTGGTTTTTTTTTCCTTTTGTAATTTTTGTGTGGGATGTTTTCAATATGGTTTTTGGATTTATGTCTTGCTTCTTCTGGTTTGTCCTTTCAATTTTCTTCATCGTTGTATGAGATTGAAGTACACCATTTTCTTAATATATTTCCTTTAGCTGTTAAAAGAATCAACTGGTGCATAAGGGTCATCTCACGAGTTTTAGCCCCTGGCCGCCTTTCTTGATTCCTGTTTTTTGCAGGGGGACGTTTTCTGTTTTATGTCTTTGGTGGGGCTTTTCTTGTTGTAGCTTGTTGTCTTTATGGCTGCTGTTTTCCGAGTGTTTTCCGCATATATAGGACACTCGCTTTTGTAATTGTTTCCTTTGTGGCAAGTTTTCGTGCGTTTTGTGCTTGCTTGCCTTTAATAAATTTCGCTGTTTCAAAAAAAAAAAAAAAAAGCTTCAGATAACTCATAAAAATAGATGAAATTATGTGAACGCAACTTTGTTTATGTTACTTTTTGGAGCCAAAATAAAAAATACATTATTTATGAAAGGCCAAGGAGGATACAAGTTATGAAAATCCTCTAACAAGGATAATTGAAATTCATTACACTTAAGATCATTATCCAAATATGTGAAGTTGATATTTCTGATCATTAGCCTAAAATAATTATCCTGTGTCAAAAGTACAACAATATATTATATATCATACATTGTTTGCTTTACATCAACAAGCAAAATGGGTGTTTAAAAAACAATTTCTTCTAGTATTTAACCTCCTCCCTAAGATGATATATCAATATACATTGTAGTTGATGCACTTGTCTCTGACATCTTTTACAAAAATTCATAAACAAATGTACAAAGAAAAGTTAAATTTCAAATGCATGTGGGTCCATTTACCTTAAAATTGGTTTTTCAGTTTCGGTTGAGAATTTATATTAAAATTGGTTTGATGAGACAAGAACTGCATAAGTTGCTCCATAGAAAATATAGTAGAATTGTAGTAATATGAGACAGAATTTTTTTATTTTTTTTTATGCTTGGTTCTTAGAAAACTATTTTTTTCATTAAACATTTCCTCATATGAGTAGCAAAGTATAGTATAAGGGGTTTTCTTAGCTTGCATTGTGCAGGAGTTGTACCCTAACTTGTATTGTTAATGATCCTTACACTTATTAAAAGAAAATGTCTTTCTATGTATATTATAAGGGGTTTTCTTAGGTCTCCTATGTGTATTATAAGGGGACAAACTCTTATCAGGAATGCAGTGAGAGATGCTTATTTAGTTATTTTGTAGGACCGACATTTGAGATTGATGTCGTGTTTGGTGTTCAACACCAAATCAACATTGATACATGTGATTATATTGAATTAATTCATTTCCTCAAACTATTATCAATACCGACGTGGAGTGGATTTGACCTCACAAAATGGAGAGCAAACTATTTAACACCAAAAAATTAAATTGTTTAATAAAAAATCAAAACATACATATCCATTGACAATCAATAATTTGCGTTTAGTATAAATACAGTTATGCGAAAGCATGAAATTCCTACATTCTTCTAAATTACCTTGTCTTGATGTGAAAATCCAGATTGGTAAACAGAATATCTAGCTATCTCAAACAAGTCACAAGCAGAGAGTTTCAACCTGTAAGGCATGCTTTCGTATGATATATAATTTGTAGGAAATGCAACAGAATATTTGACCACCCTTTAATAAAACAGGCTAAGAATATTCTTCTAACAATGGCTTTTTTGTCAAATGAATTTGCAGAGGATCATCGGTAGAGAGAGAGAGACATTCAGCCCTCGCTGGAAAAACATTTACAAAGGGTTGCAGTGATACTCCAGGAAAAGGGAATTGTTGCTTAGCGGCGACATGGCTAATCCAACCTAAAGAGAAGATAATTATACTATCACGCATCGAAACAAAGAATGATCTGGTCTAAAATATAGGGAAATAAAATGATTTCTACATAAATCTCCCACTACAAAGATTTAAAGTTTAAAATAACAATTATGTTAACCAAATGAATATTTCTGCCTGAGGGCTAACCTGCGTAAGGTAATATAAATATTGCAAAACAGGAGTCTTCGGTAGCCAAATGATCACTATCGTCTGCCTCCACAATGAGGCCTCAATTTAATTGTTGTCATTCCTTTAGACTCACGCAGCTGAAAGCAATCGACAGTAAGATATTAACTGTGAGTTCATAACCAAAAAACTCCTTTCTAGAGTTTTATTAAGAGATGAACGGTTAATAGCATAAACCTTGTTGACGTAATAAGAGTATGCTGGATTGAATTCATTTGTCCACTGAGACCTTGTATTAAGAAGTGATTTGGATCGATTTTGTGAGGGAATTTGACGTGATTATTTTTGTGTTGTAAAATTGTTGATTGCAGTGCTGAGGGCATTAAACACTTGTCAAGTAGTAGAATCCTTTCAAACTTCAATAGGAAAAGGATGGTTATCATCAAACCAGGCATGAGAGAAATTCTGCAAGAATAACAGCCAGAACAAATCGCTACCTGGATTAGTCATACGACATTCTTACTATAAAGAGTATTCTTCACAAACCAACTTGCCAGCTGATCCCATTCACTCTGATTTCTTCCATAAACAGAGATCTTTTACTCTGCCATCTGAAATTTTTATTTTGCAACAGAAATGCATTGAGATACCAATTATCACAGGGCAATAAAGTAACTTAGATCACTGAAAATTTTACCTGATATTTACTTGTTTCAAGATCTAACAAAACTTGCTTTGTTACTTCAGCCAGAAACCTTCCTGCAATATTATATGGAATCGAAAAACATCAATTAACACTTTTAATCATCATGACACTAAGCCTGGATAAGATTATCCTGCTTTAAAAGTATCTCTCTGACTCTACTCCGTCCACAAGGATTATACTTTAGGTTGAATTTATCAAATCTATGAAATCTACTCTTATCTGCATGGACATTCAATAAATCCACATTCAGATCATATCTGCATCATAATCATCACTAATTAGAAAAATGCAAGTCCATAAATATATAAGATCAAAATATTAGAAGACAATGTATACCATCCTTAAGCATCATATACTTTCCATCCCTAAATACAACAACCTGTACACATAAATTAGTACCTAACACAAGATCAAAATGGAATGCGTTAACAGCCTGCAACATTATATTTATAACCAGAAAGCAGATTTTCACCTCATCGGGTTCTTTTCTTAATTTTGACTTGATGAAGCGGAGCAGATGCTTTCGATTCATGCACGCAGAATGATGAATATGAGTATCAACTTGTCGGATATTGTAGAAGTCTCGATGTGGTGCACTTTTCTGGGAAACAAACTCCCGATCTGCATTGAGTAACAGATGAAGGAGGAATAAAAGAAACTGAGGTTTATAAGAAACTGTGTATAGACACGAAGAGATATTCCCCGTTAAGAAACTGTGTACAGACACGAAGAGATATTCAGTATAAAACTGGTAAGTAGAGTGTTTGGCATAGTAACAATTCAGCAACGGAGCTTTTCCAAAGAGAAAAGGTAGTTCGACTCCAAGGCCACCACGACAAATACCTCCACGCAGAAGAAGACGAAGAATCAATAAACAAAGACAGAAACGGATCATCCAAAAACGCTAAATGGACAGTTGAACACATCCCTGAATACGACAACATCATCTGTCTCAAAAGCTGTTACAACAAATACTTAACAGCATCAAACCAGCCTTTACTTCTCGGCGTCACCGGTAGAAAAGTGATCCAAACACTGCCAAGGAGACTCGATTCGTTTGTGGAATAGGAACCGGTTAGAGAAGGTGCGCAGGTTAAGCTGAAAACGAGATATGGGAATTTTCTTAGAGCTAATGGTGGGTTACCACCTTGGAGAAATTCTGTTACGCATGATATTCCTCATAGAAGTGCTACTCAGGATTGGATTCTTTGGGATGTTG
>Ga0315915_1009574_pt1 | contig 10955 bp, 4 predicted proteins | sample MpolbnodulesMG_FD_207738 | JGI IMG/M metagenome (GOLD analysis project Ga0315915, IMG submission 207738) | Medicago polymorpha root nodule microbial communities from Los Angeles, California, United States - branched nodules | ecosystem: Host-associated > Plants > Roots > Nodule | place: USA... | reverse complement strand
AACTGCTGCATAACATCCTTTGTCATGATATGCGTATCATCATGCAAAAGCATCCAATTCGACGCCAACTCATCAAGGAAAGCAATATCTTCTGCATTAACTTCCCCAACATCAACAACAAAACCACCAGCAGCTGAATTCTTCTTTGGAAGCTTAAAAGCACGACCTAACTCAGCACGGTTGACCATGATCTTAACATCATTAACAAAACTACACCTTTGAGTAGAGTTATAACTAGCAATAACCTGAGCAACAAGATCTTTGCGAATGACAGAATCAAACTCAATGTGGACAAAACCCCACAACCCCAAACGCTCCAAAAGGCTTTTATGACTCTCAAAGTCAAGAACTTTTTCAGGTACAAAAGGAATAGGTTTTAGGGTTTGAATAATAACCTCAAATTTCTCGTGGGACTTTCTTTTCTGGGCTGCATTTCGCTTCGGTCCGAATTTCTTCCGCTTATGTCCACGGCGAAAAGTAGTGGCTGCAGGGGATGGGGGTTCGGGTTCGGGTTCAGGATCGTCTTCGATTTGGGGATGGGTCGGATCTTCATCCATGAGTGTGTCTTCTTGATCGTGATTAGGGTTTGTAGAATCGGGATCGGTGATGGTTTGGATTTGGGGATTTTCTAGGGTTTCAGAGGAATGAGGATCGGGTTGTGGATTTGGTGGTGGTGGTGGTGGTTGTTCGGGGCATTGTTCGGTGGCGTTAGGATTTGGGGTTTCGTTGGGAATATCGGCGATTGGATTGGTCATGGCGCTCTTGTGAGAGATGGAGAGTGATTTTGAAACTCAAAATGGGTGTGCGGGTCTACGACTCAGACAAAAAATTTATACAAACTATATTGTTTTTTTAGGGATAAACAATATTTTTATTGTAAAAAACATTTTAATAATAAAAAAAAAGTTTATCTATAAAATTATGTTCTTTTCTCTTTTCAAAACTAATCACCACCGTTTTGCTTCTTAACCTGGTAATGGGTGATGTAAGTCAATTTTGAATCAAAATCATCCATCTAAATTGTTTTTTTTCTCTTTTAAATTAAATAAGTGATTTCTTGTACACAAAAATAAATAAATGATTTTCCCATATTTTTAGTTTTTTTAATTTGTTTTGTGATTTTGTCAACTTAGCACGAATATCTTTGTTTTGATTTTCAATCTTTGAATGGTATGATCTTTATTTCACGCCATAACGTGGTATTTATATGATTCAGGTTGAAATATTAGTTTTGATTTAAGGCTTATCCAATCAATGACATTCGTATCGTCAATGTTACATATTTGGAGACTTGAATGTAGTCATATTTTGGAAGTATATATACATTGTTGTTTTATGTTATTAACATGGATGTGTGATTTTTGTTTGTAGATTCGTCATTTTTGTTTCTTACGACTTTAAATTTGTATCGTATTGATGTACTCTATCAATTTGAACGAATGAATATCATTTATTTTTATCAAAAATAAAAATATATCTTTTGGGCAATCCACCATTTTTTTTAAAATCAAAATATCATCCACGCGCAACTACAGTTCGACAGGTCAACTAATATTCATTTTAGAGGTTAATATCTTCCAACAAATATTTTTTCATAGACATCGATCAGAGATCAAACACTATCAAATGGTTAAGAGACTCAAGTATCTACCTTAATTTGTTTTTTTTTTTTTGAGATATATTGTGCATGGAGTGAAGTAATCTAAAGCTTCCAAGTTAAGACATTGAAAACTAAACTTGATTGGAAAAGAAAACTCTATCTGTGACGAATGAGTATAGCTACACAACGATGAATCTGCATCACCCCATCATCACACAGTTCAAAATTTGCGTGTGTTGATTGATGACAAGAAAGAAAAGAAATTAGGTGAAGATGTTTTTGAAATGGAAAATAGAATAACCTAGGGTTTGAAATCAAAAGAGAGGAGAATAAAATTAGAGTTTCAAATCAAGGACTTTGAAACGACAAATCAATCTGATTTAATTCTATTTGTCCCAAAGGATACACCAACATGCTTTCTGGTCTTTCCACTTGTCAAATTAACAAATTAGAAATCGTCAACATCCCAATCCAACGTGAGAAACTGATTTAACTAAGAGAATGCACAATGACAATTCATTTTGTGTTTTTGGCCAAGTCAGTAATCAAAGATATAGCTTGTGTTTTTAACCAAAATAGTGAGAAACATTTTTCATGGACTAAAATCCACTCCCTCTATTTATTTTTTCCCATTGACAAATACGAAAGAGGTAGCCAAATTGATACATTCTAAAATCCACTTCCTCCATTTATTATCTCCCTTCACCACTTCAATATAACTCAATTCCATTGAAACATACCATTTTAAAGGGAAATTCCATTACCCTATTTGAGTTGATTTAATAGTGTTGACTTGAGACCTTAAAATGTGTTCATCTTATGGTCTCATTTTCGATTTCAACTGATACCAATTTCAATAGCCTAAGTTCATATAGCTCTAACTTTAAATGGGACCTCCATAAGTAAACGTTGATATTGGACCCTAAGATTAATCGATCTTTGGACCGGATACCGAGTTTATTTTATAAAAAAAAATAAAAATATCCATTGATGCACTACTATCTGCCCACTCTTAATTTGCCTTGTATACTTATTCTAACAGAAAAACAAGGTTTTAGCTTAAATTGTTTTGAGTTGATATGATTATGTGTTCGGAGAAATCGTCATTCTTGGTTCTTATGTAAATCAATTACCAACTAAGGAATTAGATACTTTGATTTATAATAAAGTGGGAAAGGGTCAAGGAATTATAATTAATCTTAGTCTAAAATTGTTGATAGGAACCTCGATTGCAATTTTTTTTTGTCAAGAACCTCAGTTGCATTTTTATTGCTTGCTTGGATAAATCTCAGTCACATGATAGGGACCATGAAATTTGAATACTAGCAAAAAAGGAATTTCATTGTCAAAAATGAAATTCGAATACCAGCGTTTTTTTAAGGGCGAATACTAACAGCTTTTAAAAACCAACTTTTAATCTAAAATATTTATATAAAAACAATCTAATCTAAAATATTTGTGATTTTGTTTTCTATTCTTATTTAATCCAATTTTTATCAAACTTTCTGTTAACTTCCTAAGTAATTTGAACTTAGCTTGTGCGATAAGTTTAAGAAAAAAATCCATATAGAAATGTTTCTAATTTTTTATTTTTTACTAGATTTTTACTTGGTCGATTCGATATACTTATAGTAATTGTCATCAAAACTCACTAGGGAGGAGGAGTCAGCAATACACTTTTACAAGCTGTAGCATGTGAAGTCAACTTTTTATTTCCTTTACTAAAATTATTTTGGTGATTTATGTTTGTGGGGTGTTTCATATACCCCCATAAATCAATATATCCATTTTTTTTAAGGAAAAATTAATATATCCATTTAACATCATTCAAAAAATTATTTGGTTGGTAAAAATTATTTATTTTATTACATGTCCGTCTTTCCACTCTTTTTATTGTGTTAACGTTTAAAAATTATGAACGGGTTTTTTTATGAAAATTTGATTTTGATTAAAACTAAAAATATAAATGTTTGTTGCTTTCAAGTTAATAACAAACCAAACTAACCATGATTACATATTTCAATGACATCAACACTATAACAAAAAATCTAATCTAAATTCTTTTTGTTTAATGACACCAACAACAATCTTTATTATAGAAAAAATTGTTTAAGGCTATAATTGAAATAATGAAAAAGTAAGCATAAATATACTCATCTAATTTATTACACTTTTTAAGTGATAAAGGCAAAAAACCAAACATATATATATTCATATCGTGTTTGTTACATTTGTTTTAATATTTAAATTTAGGACAAAACTTAGGTACAATTCCTTAGGTGCTTTTCGTATGGTTCTTAACTAAAAATACAACTTTTTTTGGAGATAACAAACTTTGAGAGAATTATGGATTTAAGGAAATCATGGTGAATTTATTTAAGAACCATACGAAAAACACCCAAGGAATTGTACATAAGTTTTTTCCTTAAATTTATTCTTATTTATTTGTTACATGTGTTATTTGAATTGAAAAATGAAGGTATTTTTGAAAGAGCAATGTTATTTGTACAACCAAAATTGAACAACTAATGCAACACCCTTTAATATTGTGAGAATCACACAAATCGAAATCATTACAAAAATATTAAAAAATAGTAAAAAAGTTGTTGGCTACACAAAAATGATGTTCATATATCATTCCTCTTTTTGAAAAGGAAAAAGTCAGCCCAAAAATATTGAAAGAGATATTTTTCTTTATATTAGTATAGATAAGTAGTGGTGGTGGTGGGAGACCTTCGCTCGTTGGAGCTTCATGATCGAAAATTGCAAAATTGTTGGAGCTTCGTCGTTGGTCACCCACTATCAACCACCACTAATAATAATGTAAACTTCGACTGCATTTCTATTGTTTATCTAAATAGATATCTTAGTCACATATAAGAGGATTGTTGTGAAATTGGAATCCTAGTCACTTTTTAAACTTACTTTTTGCTTCAAATATTTATGATTTACTCTAAATCTTATTTAACTTTTTGTTGTCAAACTTGAAATTTAGTTGATAATTTGACTAATAGCTCTTATTCGTGATTCTCTTTTCTTGAAGAGATCACATCAAGGAAGAAACTATGTCCCTTGACTGTGAGTTCCTTAACTCCTACAAAGAGTGTTAAGTACACAAATTTGAATTTCTTAGAACTATTAAGTTGAGAAAAACACAAGTAAACGTAAAACAGAAAGAATTGAGAAAATGTCAGTAATGAGATTATTCAATTTATTTTGTGTCTCTTAAAGAAATATAGAGGTTATGTTTGTAGACAATGAGATAGAGCACGTAATCATATTGGACATAAGTGTTGTCTAGAAAGACTAAACACCAATCGTGATTATTCAACCAAACTCATGAGTAATGCGTTAGTTTGTGGCCGTTGTTATGTTCCCCACGTTTTTGCCACATTCCCCGTGTTTTCTAGGTGAAACAATTTTTTGTTTGATTATATCTACCTCACGACCAAATTCTGGATTATCAATACCTCATTCCAATGAAAACTTGATGGTTAACACATAAAAAATATAGATAAATCAAGTTCTCAAAATTGATTAGATGATACTTTATTACAATTTTTTTTCTTGACTTTAAAAAACCAATCGAAATCAATTAAACGTTCTAAGGATAAAGGATGTGATGAGTGATACGTAATAATTTAATCAAACGCTTATAACATAATAAAGGATGTGAGATAAATATTTTTCTTAATTTAGGTGAACCATGAGATTGCTCAATTTAGCTAAATTTGTAAAAATCTAGAAAAATAATAAAGGATGTGAGATAAATATTTTTCTTACTATATCTATCAAAAGTTTAAATGGTTAATAACAATCAATAAATACTTTGTACCAAAAATATAAAAAAATAAAATAAATGCTCACCTTTGTTGAAGAATAGAAAAAGAAAACTAGTTGAAGAAAAAAGCAAGCTTTTCCAAATAAAAAAGAAAAGAAGAGAAAATAGAAGAATGTAAGAAAGAAGACAAAGTTCCAGATCAGCAGGTGTGTGTAACAGTCACTGTTACAATTTGCAAAACCCACTTCAACTTCAAATCTTCTTCACACTTTCACTCTCTCTCTCTCTCTTCGTAACAGTCACATTTCCAAAATGCCCACAACAAAAAGCTTCGTTTTTTCGGCTTCCCTTCTTCCCCTCCTCCTCCTTCTTCTCCTCCTTTCACCGTTCTGCAACGGTGGTTCCGACGGTGGAGCCGTTAAACAGGAGCTATGGTGCGTGGCAAAGAACAACGCGGAGGACGCAGCTTTACAGACAGCTCTAGACTGGGCTTGTGGAGCTGGTGGAGCTGATTGTGGCCCAATCCAAAACGGAGGACCTTGCTATGATGTTAACAGTGTTCAGAATACTGCTTCTTATGCTTTCAATGATTATTTTCTCAAACATGGTTTAACTGATGATAGCTGTAGTTTCAATAACAATGCTGCTGTTACTTCGTTAAACCCTAGTAAGTTAGTTTTTGTTTATCTCTCTATGCTTCAATTTGGTTTTGTTTTAGATTTGGGGTATTTGAAATGCATGCAATGTGATTGTTGTGGATGGGTAAAAATTGTGTCTTTGAGGTTTTTTTTGGATGATTTTTGCTGTGTAGAAGTTTTACTCTTTTCTGGGTTTTGATTTTCAGGTTATGGTAATTGCAAGTTTCCATCTGGGTAAGTGTTTTAGAATTTCAGTTTTCTTAATTGATTTTGAAGGTGTTTTGTTTGAGTGAATTGATCTGTGATTAAGATTATTTTAGATGGAAATTGATCTAAGATAATGAATGCATGTTTAGATCCGTAGTGAGTTTCGGAAAATCATGGGAGATACCATAATTTTGCATATAAACTACTCTTTGGAGCTTCAACAAAACCACCGTGCTACAGTGATTTTGTCAAACCGACGGTGATTCCAAACATGGACTGAGTATGTGTGTTTGGTTCTAAGGTGACAAAAAAGGATTTTGAGCGAATTGATCATAAAAAATTGATTCGAACTAAAAGTGTGTCGAAGTAAAGTGATAATGATTTATTCATAATGTAATATCCACAGTACACACTGCTAGATAAAGTATTAATAATACAATAACAAGTTGTGAAAATATTTGTATTAACATATATGAAACTAAATTTTATTTGATTGCAAAAGCTACAGAATATTGCGTCTGTTATTGGACAACATAACATGGTTATGATGCAATGTTTTCTTTCAAAATTTGCCAAACATGTGAATTAAGCTGAAATTTTAATATATTGGAACTTCAAGGTTTGGATCATAGTGCCTGGAGATTGTTGATTGTGAAGGTTTGACCGGGGTCTCATTTTTGATGATGCAGTATGACGGTGAGCAATGGAAGTTTGATTGGATCAACACCATCGCCTATTGGACTGGGACCCGGTGAAAATGTGAGTGGGTGCAGTAAAGCTTCTTTGGGGTGGTGGTTTTGGCTTTTGGGCATCAGTCATTTGCTGCTCATGGTTTCAGTTTCTGCATAATAGGAGGTGAAAATAGGCACCTGGTTTGATTTGATGAAGGAATGGCAAGAGAAAAAAGCTTTCCTTGTTTTTGTTCACGATGCACAGGTTAGACAATTTAGGAATATCAAAGTGTGTGTTACCACTAATGTAGAACAGAAAGGATGAATATAATGTTTCTCCTTAGTCTGAATGTTTTCAAAGTTGTATCTTTGATGGCCTGTTTGAAATTTAAGTAGACCAATTTGAAGAAGATCTATGCATGTTTCAGGTTGGTTACAATTTTGGTTAACCTTTGAAGGTTTGGCTTGAGTCATTGCATCTTTAACGAAAGGAAGCTCTAGCAAACAATTTAATCAAAAGCTTATAACATAAGCTCTTATCATATTAGTGCTTATGTGTAGGCTATTTGATAGCAAATGATAAAATAAAGTCAAACTGACCTCATTTACACTATAAACTATTTTCATAAACTGTCGTGAAGATTTTATGAAAATAACTGAAAACAGATTATTGATATGTCATAAGCTGTTTCCATGAGATTTTTCAAACAGTTTCACAGATGCTTATGCTAGTACATTAGCTCAAATAAGCCAATCCAATGCGTTTCCACGGTGCATGTTACATGAGTTTTTGATACATGATCTTATTGATACTTAAGTTTGTAGTTACTACCACTGCAGAACATAGATGGTGATATATATTGTTTCTCCTCGGTCATTAGTTTTCAAATTTGTAGTTTTGTTGGCCTTTTTGAAATTGAAGTAGATCAATTTGAAAGAGATTTGTGCTTCAATACAATATTTTGTTAGGCGCCCTCTAGCGTGCGAGACCACAACAAATTGCGTACCGTGGGAGAGTAAAAAGTAGGTGGATGCAAGCTACAACTGGTTGTACTGTATTTTTCCAATGAAATTTTCTGAGTTCCCATATTGCCCTCGTTCACCAAGCCACTGCAATTCCGATGGATCTCTCACCTCACCACCCGCCCGACCACTCACAATCCTTCTGACCGTCTTCCTCGCCAGAAAGTAGCAACGGTGGCCGTTAAATTATTGCCACCCTTAAATTTGACAGAATCCACATGCATTGAAGTAGATGGGAAGCAGCCAACTTTGAGCTTCAAACAAACCAAGAAACCAAAACAATAATATCTTTTTTGGATTCTACACTTGTGTTGTTGTATCACAGATCCAATTTTGTTTTAGTTCTAACTTCTCTCGTTGTACTCTACCAATTAAGGGTTAATTTACTCTCTCTGTCATGACAAAAGCTCAAGATTCATTAAGTTAATTTCAAGATTCATTAAGTTAATTTCAAGCTTCAACAGATTCATTGATTCGAATTTCGATGTTAATGCTTCCGGCCACCAGTGAAGGTAAAGCCAAATCCGCAAAATTGGTTTCAGATAATCAAATCCAACATTCGGAAATCAATTGAGGAGTGATTATGTGCAGCCACTTGTTTGTGTACAAATAGAAAATACTACTTCCGTCCCTTAATACATGACACAGTTGACCCAATTACGTATATCAATGCATAATTTTAAGCTTAAATATCTTAAATAATATATTAGAAAAAATTATGAAAATTTGATATTTTGAAAATACTCATCGAGACGAATCTAACGACATCTTATACGATATTATTTATCTTTGTATATTAGTAGAAAAACATAGTCAAAGTAAATTAGGTCAAAATTGCACATTTTCAAATGAGTCATCTATTGCGGGACGGAGGGAGTATATATCTCAGTGTCAGCCATTGATGATTGTGCTTCTTGAAGCTTCTGGACCTAATTTTATGAAGAATTTTTTTTTGAAGTTTTTATTATGATGTTGAATTTGATATTTAACAACTTTATGATTTACTACTAGCATGCAATTGGGGATTCTCGGAGAAATACGAATTCAATTTGGGGTCAAAGATGAATCTAGTGGTGATTTGTTTGGTTTAATGTCAAAGATGATCTGGTGATGAATAAAGCCGGCATAGCCCTACGGAGAAGAGAATGATCAAAATAGAAGATAGCATTCAGGTGTGTGTAGCGCATCATAATACTCGTGGACGGTCGTAATCCAACTATTAAAACAAACTCATGCAGCATGCGAGACCTAACCCACTCTGTCACGCTAGCCTTCGTCATTTTGTTAACCTTAATTTATCGAAAGGTAGCCTATTCTTAATTTTTACAGTTTCATTTGCGTTTCCACAATGCAGTAAATCAACGTTTAGCATGTCACTCGAGTTTCTGATATCTGATCTGATTGATACTCAAAGCTTTGCTGGTGTAGACAAAGACATCTCTGATATGATTTAGTGAGCCGTGACAGACCAGCGCTCGTTGCCAGCATTTGAATAACCTATGGTTCAAATTATTTGAATTATTATACACTCTTGTTGATTCTGAAAAGTGAAAGCTCACATGCTTGCTGTTTTCTTCACATTTTTGTTAGTGGGCTTATGATTGATCCAACCCATAAATTAAATTTAGGAATCCCAACACAAAATAGTTATTTTTTTTTAAAATTTTATTTTATGATGATGCATTCCTAAAATATCGACGACTGTTATTTTGTAGAATAGTCTATTAATCACATGTTTGATACCACGTTGAGTATGTCAGAATCGGTGATTCATCATGATTTTGCAGAAGCTACACTTTGTAGCTTCTGTAAAATTACGGAAAGTCACCGTGATTTTGACATATCCAACATAAAACTAAAGATATTTTTTATTTTTTTAATTAATGAATAAAAAAGCATATTTCATTGTCTTTGTTTTTTTTGCCTTCTCCATCTTAGATTTTGTTTTTCTCACATGTTCACTCCACGAGAGATAATCCTGTTCGAGTATACTGTTGTATCCTAAAAGTGGGCATCTCTTGTAGTTGGTATTCAACTTTGGTTTCAAGTTGTGGGAGGCTAACACCTTTGACGCAACTTTAATTGATTACTAACTAGTGCTCTAAAGATATTAATTAAGTAAACAAAAAAGAATAAAGTTTGCATTGAAAAGAATATTTTTTATATTTTTATGAAATTGACTACACAACTTTTAAAATATTTTTTCTATATTTGTTTTCGCTTTACGATACTAATACATCATTAATGATTTTTGTTTCTATCATACCCATGAATCCCCCATGCAAGGGTGGAGCCAAACTTGAACCCTAGCATGGACTGATTGTGACAACGCTAAGTTCATTAAACATTTTTTTTAGTTAAGTAGTCTAGTGATTAGAAATTCACCTCTTAAATGTGAACAAGTGAGGTGACTGAGGTTCGAACCTCGACCCCTACATATACAATGTTTTGTCTCTACCAATTAAGTTAAACTCACATTCTTTTATCAAATTTATACACATCAATTTTATACAAAATATTAATAATATATATTCTGAAATGTTAATATTAAAATCTCTATTAATGTGGTGTTTGGTCTTCAATCTTCAGCATCGGTGCTTTTGGGATTTGGTAATTTTATTCATTAATTCTCTCTTTTATATATTCATTGATTCTTTAGCATATCTTTGGTGTGTAGAGTAGTGATATTTGAACAACTTATTATAGACAATTTATGTGACAACTTCTTTTTTCTCTCTTTTCATTGGTCAAAAACAATGAAGAGAGAAAAAGGAAGAGAGAGAATAAAGTATAATGTGAATATGAGATAAAGTTGTCAAAATCTTGTCACAAAGTGGTTGTACAAATATGATTTTTTGATGGGTGAAGATCCTCTCCATTTCCTAAATAAATGGATATTGTCAATTATTATAGTTTTGAAGTAAATATGTGATATTAATGTTTTCAATTCTTGAAATATGTGCATTTATATCATATATTTACTTCAAAACTATAGTAATTGACAATCTCCATTTATTTAGAAAATGGAGAGGATC
>Ga0315915_1009573_pt1 | contig 10955 bp, 4 predicted proteins | sample MpolbnodulesMG_FD_207738 | JGI IMG/M metagenome (GOLD analysis project Ga0315915, IMG submission 207738) | Medicago polymorpha root nodule microbial communities from Los Angeles, California, United States - branched nodules | ecosystem: Host-associated > Plants > Roots > Nodule | place: USA... | reverse complement strand
TGAATTACCCTCCTAATAGGCCAAACAAAAACCAATTTTATTTTTTTTTTCAAAAAATTTTCGTTTTTGTTTGGCCTATTAGGGGGATAAATCAAAACAAAAATATTTTACAGGGGATAAATCAAAAAAAAATATTTTACAGAGGGGTAAAGACCTATTAATCCTATCAATTTCTATTGTATCAAGTTACCAAAGGGAGAATTGAATTAATGTTTTGTATATTTGAGGATCAATTTGGTGACATCAAGACTAGGAGCTTTTTAAGTGCAGTCCTATTAAAAGAGAAATTGAATTAAAGTGGTGTGATGAAAGAAAAATTATATTTCTTTTACTCTTTGGTTATAAGTACTTAATATAGCTATTTAAAAAAAAATATTACTTAATATAGTTGATAAAATAATTGTCGATTTAGTTACAAGTTAAATGAGCCTTATGAAATCAATGTAGGATTCATCCACAACAGAGCACCCCGATTTATAAAATCATCCACAACAGAGTATCCTGATTTAAGTGCTTAAATGGGACTTCTTTGTCCACATCACTCATTTTACAATAATACTTAATAAGTACAAATTTTCTCCAACCAAGCACCACAAAAGAAATTACTAGATAGGTCCTACATATAATTCTATATCCTTACATTTTCACAAAAATTTATTTATTTCATTATGATTTATTAAATGGAGTCCACAAAAAGTGAAGAGAGAGAGGGTACTTTCATAGCCACTCTTCTCCATGAGCACCCAAATAATATACTCCACAATAGTGGTGCTTATTTAATATGGTATTAAATAGGTGAAGCATCCACCATTGTGGATGGCATAAATACCTAGTGTAAATTGATTTTCAAATTAATGTCACTATACAAGTGATATTTCTAATAGTCTTCTTCACCCTGTGTAAACAAAGTGTGTGTGCAAATTATCATAGTTCTAACAATTGTGATTTGTGAACAATATAAAACTTTTCACATTGTATAAAACTTAATATCTAAATGTAAAACCTACCTATTTTGATGTATAGCTCAAATGCAACTTGAGTAATGTGCAACCCATCAACGTACTGTTGAAAAATAAATAAATGAATAATCGTATATTTTAATATTTACTTGAAAAATGATCAATCACACCCTATATTAATTACAAAAACAATATCTTGATAGAGAATGAATACAAATACATTGACAAGTAACAAATTCACCAACCTATAAACATGATCAATGGATAGAATTGTATACTATCTCTAATAATCAAATTGATATTACCATCCTCTTAATTTTAATCTTGTTGGACCTCCCAATGAACCACTCCTCAAACTCTTTTGCTTCAAATGGAATCCTCAAAACCCCTTCATTCCTAAATCCATATACCTCTTCAGACTTACCCAACAATTCACGAAAAAATGCATCACCAAGTGCTCTTGTGTGAATCATAAACCGTTTACATGTCTCTTCATTTGTTCCAACACATATTGGAACATAACCTCTTGGTACCAACAACATAGGACCTTGTATACGCTTGTAGTAAGCACTTCCACTTCGACCACTAACCAATTTTCTTAACTTGCTTTCTCTAGCTCCCATTGCAAAAATAACCCTTTAGCTTATTTTCTATATTGATTGTTCTATAGATTCTTTGAGACAATTGTTTCTTAAATAGTAGTCCTTTGAGGTACTTGATTATGTCCTTGATATATTCCATGTACATGTCCTTTAAACTAATGTTGATTGTGAAAGAAAATTTGTTTTAACTGCGACGATGAAATTGATAATGATGTGTTTGTTCCTTGTACAATTGCCTAGACGTTGGATGCCGTAGCAACAATGTTAGGTTGGCCATGCATGATTTATTTTATTTTTATGTTAAACTATCCATACAGCTTGGTTAATTGAATATTCAATTTATCAATCTTTAATCAACTTTAAGATTTTTGTGAAAGACTTTTCAATTAATTATAAGAATTCATTTAACTCACCAACAAAATTAAAATCTTATATACATCTTTAGGTGGTATTATTTAATGTTCTTAGAAATAAAAATAAAAAAAAAAATCAGATAGCACGATTGGATTTTAATTTTTTAAGGAAGATAGCACGATTGAATGAGTTGCCATATTTTATTTAAATTTGAAATAATGTATAATTAAGTCAAAGATAACAAATACTAGTGAGTAAATGTTTATTTAATTTTTTAAAATATATGTATTTAAGATATTAATATTAGAACCTTGTTTAATCTTTATTTTACATGCAGCAGTCTAATCAAATACTTCTATTTTCTATTCTTTAACAAAACAAATACTTCTATTTTCTATTCTTTAACAAAACACTTCTGTTTTTTTTCAATCCTATTACTTTTCACTCGTATGCTAATTAATCATAGACTCTTCAAACATATTAATCTATTTGTATGTTAATTTAATCATAGATTCTTTGAACATATTAATCTATTTAGTTGGCAAAAGACTGGAATTTTGTCTTATTTAGAACATAAATAAATGTATATTTGATTATAGAATCTCCTCGGTACGGCTACATGTGTCTAAGTAATTAAAAGAAAACAAGAGAGGTTTAACTGTATATATTATTTAAAATTCTTAAAAATTATATTTTATTTAATTAATAGAGAATATTAGCCACTATTTAGTCCAAAAAAAACTATTAGTCTTATAACATTTTCCACCCTTTTTATAAGTGGTTCTTCTAAAAAAATCAAAGAAATTGACACATTTAATTGCAATAATATCTTCCACTCAAACTACATGTAACTTAGACTGGTAGTTCCAAAATTCAAAAATAAGGAATTTACAAATTTTACTTTGAATTCTTCAATGTAAACCCATAGTAATGTTTCGAAATTATATCAAGTCTTTTATAAGGAAATGTTGTGGGATCACAATTACAAATTTAAATTATCATGGTATACATACACATCAAGAATTATTTTTAAATGTGGGTGCCTAAATAATTTGGATTTGAGGCCATGACATAACAACAATTATTCTTAAATAAATTGAGTTGTTGAGAAATGTATCTTATGGAACATTATTTTGTTCATCATGTAGTGTGAAATATGCACTAACCATTCGTTTTTGTCTCTAGAAGTACTGACAACCGCAATCAGAAATTCATCCATACAACTTTAAACCCAAAGTAAATATGTTCAACTAACAATATAGCATTTATCAATTAAGTTAAGTGTCATTTTAAAAAAAAATCTCGTAAGTGTAACTCAGTTGTTAGCTATCAAAGATATTATTTACGGGGGTTGAGTTAACTCATGCTGGTACACAACCCATTCATTTTTTCTCACTATGCATAGTAATGGAGAATCCAAAGATAAAGCATCAACCTCATTATCAAAGAAGTGGTTGATGATACGTAGAGACATTAGCATAACGTTTAACATGATTTAAAGTGAATGAAAGAAAATAAAATTAATCTTTTACAATCAATAATCATGGAAATAAAATAGGATAAGTCTTTGAACTTTGCAATGCATTTCTTCTGATTTTTTTATTGTCTTTGACATGATACATATGTAAATATTATACTTACATATTTGTTGTTAATTGATGGGGTAGGTTGCACATGTCTTTCATGCAGAAGTGTAATGTTATGGAGATACTACTTTAGCTTCAGTGATTGTGCTTGTTGAATATCTTCTCTCAAAAATGAATGGTTTGTGTACGTGTACCAGCGTGAGTTAACTCACGTTGGATATAATACTTGTGTGAGTCAGCATGATGTTGGGTTTAACACCTGCGTGAGTTAACTTAGGCATCGTGAGTTAACTCACGCATGAGCATTTTCGTCAGTTCAGCTGGGCGCGAGCAAAATGTTGCCGGGTAAAGAGCAGAATTCTTCAAAATTTAAGGGTCATAGTAAAGTTGGGCCTGGCACAGTTTCAAAACCCAAAAGAAGAAGGCCCATTTCCAAACATGCTTCCTTCTCTCGTGGCAGTGAGAGAGAGAGAGATTTGGTGAGAGAGAGAGAGATGTCAAGAATACGAAGACTGTTCCAAGCATCAATGGATGCTACTAAGAAAGGTATTAATTTTTCAATATTCACACATTCTCTTATTCAAATTGTTACATAAATTGAAGTGAAAATTTTGATTCATATTTTTTATTTCAACAGCTATATCTGGTAGTTTTGATGATTTGATGCCACCACCTGAAAAATATATATTCAACTTCAATTCCAAGCAAGAATTAACAAAATGGCATCTGTATTCTGATTCTGAATTTGGAGGTACATTATTTTTTGTTGCTAAAGTTTGAAACTTTGGTTAATTTAATTTCTGGGTTTTTAATTTTTTTTTTTTCTTTCAAATTGTTAATGTTGTTCAGGTTTGTCATCTGCATCATTGCAGATACCTGAATCTGAAAATGGTAAAACTACTGGAATTTTCTCTGGGAATCTTTCACTTGAGGTTACTCAAGGTGCTAAATGGAATATTAGTAGAGGTGGATTTTGTGGAATGCGCTCCAAAAAGGTTTTTTATTTGTTCAAAGACTTTAGTGTTGTTTGGATGTATAGCTTAATTAAGTGCATACAATATAAGCTTTTATCATATAATTACTGGTGTTGTCAAATATGGCGATCGTTGGAAAATCGCCATTGTCAATTTGTGACTGACGGCGGAGCCACAACACCAACATCGGATATGGTGGAGCCATATGTCTGCCGTATGTCGGATTTTTGGATTTTCGCCATCGATAACATTAAAAATTACATTTACATATGTTTAACCTATTTCTATATCGAAAGATAAAATGAAGTTAAATTGTTTTCGTATAAGCTATCTTGTAGAGTTTATGGAAATAAGCTGAAAACAGATTATAATAAATTGTTTTCGTAAGTTCTCCCAAACAGTCTCATAGGTGTTTATGCTAGTAGATAAGTTTAGATAATCAATTCAAACAGACCCTTTGTTCAAGTTCAACAACAACATCGATAGCTAGTGCATATTGCATTGAATTGTATGAATGGTGCCTGATTCTTTCTCCCAATGATTTTGCAGTGTTTGGATAAACAACTTGGTTAAGTGATTATAGTGTAAACAGTTATCATATGATTACTTATGTATAAGCTATTTCTATAACTAAAGATAAATTAATTCAAGTTGTATTCCTAAGCTATCTTGGTGAGCTTATTGAAATAAGTTGAAAACAGCTTATGAACATGTCTTAACTCTTAAGTTGTTTTCGTAAGCTTTCCCAAACAGTCTCACATGTGCTTATGCCATTAGATAAGCTAATAAGTCAATTCAAACCGACCATTTGTTCAACGACAATATTGATGCCTAGTGCATATTGAATTGAATTGTATGATTGGTATCTGATTCTCATTTTTGTCCAACGACAATATTAATGCCTTACGCAATTCTGTGTTTTTGTAGTTTGATGGCTTCATTGACTTGGATTCATATGATACTATAGCTATGAAACTTAAAGGAGATGGAAGAAGTTATATATCTACTGTGAGTATCCTTTTCTTTTCAAATGCCAAAATGTTATCCTACGAAATTTAGAGGGTTTTAAGTTTCATTTCTTGGTGGTCTTGCAAGTATTTTAACTAGTTGGATTATGGTGCAGATCTACACGGAGAATTGGGTTAACTCACCTGGACAGATGGAGGATAACTCATGGCAATCATTTGTTTACGTGCCCAAAGATAACTGGTATATTGCAAAGGCAAGTCCCATTTCCATCTTACTGCTTACAGCCTGATTAGTAATGATCGATATGTCCAACTAGGCTTTCTGTTTGTGTTGTCAGTGTTGTCAAATAGCATCACCATAGCATAGCGGATTTTGATAAATCTGCAGCGGAAACCGCAACACTATCCTAGTTTCACTATTAGGAAAATAGCGGGCACTATTCCAGTCTCTACTAGCTGACGCAGTTGCACTAGCAGAAAAAATATAGAACTTTTGGTGTTTTAAAATAATAAAATAAAACGTGAAGTCTGCGTATGTGCCAAACGTGACCTATTATAAAAGTAAACAAACTGTAGAGTTAGTGATTACTCATATATTCTCCATATTGCGTGAACCTTTCAATATGTAAGCTTCGCTCCACCCCCGTTTCCTTTTTTTATCTGAATGCAAAATGCCTTTTCTTGTGTATAGTTGACTTATTTCAATGACACGCGGCTTCCTCTGCTTGCCTGCAATGCTATGCTATCTTCTATTTAACAATGAAGTTCTGGCGCTTCGCTATTTTCTGCAATCTTCTATTGATAGCACTGTGTGTTATGATAACCTGTAATTTTGTCGGACGTATTCTCAAATAATGTTTGAGTGACTATATTGTGCTGCTTGTGACTGTTTTTTCTGCCACAAATGTATACTATCTTACTAGTTATGCCTGATTAAATTGCAAAACGTAGTTAACTTGACGGGCTTGAACTTTGAGGTTAAGGACTCGATAAGGTGCATTGAAAGCGCATGCACATATCTCATGTAATTTTCCATCCACTGCAATGTTTTACAATAGTTATAGCTTTTGTCAAGAAATAGCGAGCTGTTTAGCCCTTCGATATAGCTTTTGTCAAGAAATAGCGAGCTGTTTAGCCCTTCGACGATGCAAATTTCTGGAATATTATCAATTTAATGAATGGTTGTTATGAACCAACTCTCCGCAAAGTTTAAATTATTTGGTGAAATCGGGTTAACTCGCTTAGAGGTTTTTTCTGTGTAAACCTAGGTAGACAGACATAGAATCAAGAGTTTGAGGACAAATGAACAGGCCTGCAATTTAGTTGGTCCTTTACATGCCTAAAGTGATAGTGTTTTTTTAAAATAACCAAATGCAACAAATGAATCGTAAGGCTTCATAGTGCACAAAACATCAATCTTATAGTTGTAACACTCGACTGCATAGATGCATTTAACATTCCAATTTGAACTTGTTTGTAAAGCAGGTTAACAGCGTTCTATTGTGTCTCAACTCTCAATCTCATAGTCCCAACTCAAACAATGTCACAAACCATAAAACATGAAGAAACCCATCGTTGCAAGTTTGCGATGAAACCAAAAGGCCAACCAGGTGAATGAACCCAACTCCGATGAGTTGAAACCTAGCTCTACGAAGCTAAATTTAGCTACAACGGGAGGAACCCAGTCCAGACATCTGTCGCTCTTTAGTAATATTGATTGTGATTTGTCAATTTGGCCGTTGATTTTGAACTTGTTATACTTATCCGTGCAATGAATTGTGAACTTATCTTGTGATTTGTGAATATGTTCATCAAATTTTAACTGTGATGCTATTTTTGTCTATTTTGTTCTGGTCTGTCTATTGTGGTCTGATCTAGTATGGGTTTAAGCTGGATCTGGCCTTGGGTGATTTGTGGTGGTGTGGTGCGGTACGGTATTAAATTAGAATGTTGAATATTTGCTACAGACAATATTAAATTGTGTTTACATGCCATGATTCATTTTTTAAACATTCTTTTTCTATTGAGTAAACTCTTGGAGTCCATTTGATCTTGAAAAGAAAGGGCTTTTGATTGTCAGGAAATACTATAAACGTAGGATTTCTTTGCCCTGATGTTTACTATTTGAAACTGAGTAGACAACATATGTGAAACTGAAAAAATAATTGTTGCTTGGTTTTGTGCCTTGTTGGCTCTCTATGTATATGCAAGTGAAGGGGTGGGTAACATTGGCCCATACTAAGCACTGAAATGATGATACTTGCACATTTAGTTACATTATTTTCTATCATGAATTTCAATGCCTTGCATGTGCTTAGTAATTTCATCAATTGACCAGATTCCTCTAGCTCGATATGTACCTACTTGGAGAGGGAACGTTATAGATGCAGAAATTGAAATGAATCCATCACGTGTTCTTGGCATGTCTTTTTCTGTCAATGCCGAGGGTGGTGTCCCAGGTGCTAGATCTGGACCAGGTGATTTCAGACTTGAACTTGAATGGATCAAAGCCATGAGAAGTGAGAACCCAATGATGTAGTATAGGTTTTGTTGCAGATAAAGATTTTGCTCTTCTTTTAGGGTGATTAATTCTGACCCTGTTTTGTAATAATGATGATGTATCTATTTGTGATTCATAAAGGAAAAATATGTTGGTAGTTATTCCATTGTCAATGCTCTTCTAACAATGGCTTTCATATTCACATGGAAGCACTTCTGCAGAAAACATAATTCATTATTTTCTTCATATTCACATAAGAATAATCAAGATTGATTGTCACTTTGCAACTATTATGTTATTGGCTTATTGCATACATAATGAGGTCATTAATCAAGTGGTGTGGTGTAACAATGGTGGAAAGGTACAATACATTGCCACCAACTTGTAATAAGGGCAAATATCATTTTCGACTTATCGAAGCTAGCTGATTTCTTGCAACCGTGACCAACTTAACTTCACTCACCCTCCAAAACCACCTCCCATGTACACCAAAAAAGAATTGTGTTGTCTTAATGTGTACTTTTAGACAAATATAATTTCCATTCCATTCAAAAATACACTTTTGAAGGTTTTTTTCCAACTCATAAGCATCTTGTGATTTGTCCTACATATTTTCAAGTGTTAACAACCACAAACTATTACAGATTCTGCGATTGTGGCATAAGATATTTTTTTCACCTTTAAATACACACCACTACCTATACCTTATTATCTTTGACAAAGTCTTAAATTGAATAGTTGATAGGTAGCTGGAGCCTGGAATGATGATTACTGGTATGACTTATCTCATTTATTTTTGTGAATAGATATCAATGTCATCAGCCAAAAGGCATTCACCTTAGACTGTTAAATAAGTAAGCTTAAAGTATCATTAAAAGTTAAAAATAATTTACCATCTAAAGTGATTTGTTCTTGAAATATTTTAAGTTCTCAGAGTATCATCATTAACCCTTTTATTTTTAATATGGCTCCCATAGTTTTGCAATATTTAGTATTGAAACTTTTGAAGATAAACACACATTGGCTTTAATCTTGTTCGACGGCTGGTCCAAATCTCCCCCACCCTACCCTACATGCAAGTTGAGTTTAAACTTTGAACTTTGGAACTGAAATAGACTTTGTAAATTAATCATTTAAATAATAAAGTTTCTCCATTATCACACCAATTAAAGGTGTACCCCAATTAAGGCCACTTGAGAGTTTACTAAATATTCTTGCTGCAACTTGGTGTTTGTTTGCCATTCTTTTTTCTTCTATTCATTTCTTTTCATCATCACCAAGTTGGAAACGTGATTAAAGTTAAAGGGGAGACATAAACTCTATTTGTCTCTATTAGTTGTAAGACCTTTTAACATTTTTCATGTATATTTGTCTTTATGAGATTTAATAAAAACAAGGGTTAAATAAGTTTTTCGTCCCTATAAATATATCGAATTTTGATTTTAATCCTTAAAAAATTAAACTGAATGTTTTCATCCTCACAAAAAAAATTATTTTGATTTTGGTCCTTAATGGCCACTTTATGTTCATATGAATGTCAAGATTATAATTTTTTTATGTTGAAATTGTATTCATGTTATGTCTGTTTATTATGTTCAACTTTTATATATTCATATTATGTTAAAAAAGTCAAAAACATGTCAAAATTATATCGATTAAGGACCAAAAGCAAAATAAATTTTTTTGTGAGGATGAAAACGTTCAGATTAATTTTTCAGGGACTAAAATCAAAATTCTATATATTTATAAGGACGGAAAACTTATTTAACCCTAAAAACAAATATACATTTATGTCAAAGGGGTCGCATAGACTCTATTTGTATGTATTTTGTATGACTATAAATTTATCTTTAAAGTAAATAAGTGAAAAATTTGAGGTTTAAATCACGATCCATGCCAATAAACTCTATTTATCCTTACCAATTGAATTATCTTTACGGGTACAACTATGTTTGTCTTTATAGCATCTTAATAAAAAAAACATTTTTAACAAAAAAAAAAAGTTAAAGACAAAATGAAATATATTACTCAAACCAGTTAAGTAGCAATTTTTTTTTTAAAGACAAAATAAAATATATTACTCAAACTAGTTAAGTTCTACCAGCACAAGATGTGTTTGAAACAAACTTAATAAATGTATACAATACAAGGTGCAAAGACAAAAACAAAAGAAAGACAAGAAAAGAAACAAACTAAGATATTGTATTCAGGCACTAAAGAGTAGTAAGCCACCAAGAAAATGAAAGTTGTGCATCTCGCTTTCAACCACCAGAAAGACTGAAGTTTAATTTTGTCATATAACGTTTGCAGATTTGTCTCCTTGAGTTGAAAAATACTATTGTTTTTTCTTTCCAAATGACTCATAAACAAAGGGGTCATATAAAGTTTAGAGTCATACGAGCTTGCTTAGAAAAACCACTTAAACAACCCAAATGCATAAGATGATCTGAAAGGGATTCGGGATGAACCGCAACAAAACCAATTCAATTTGAAATCAAGGACCAAATTCTGCCAACATGCTATTTTGGAAAAGATGGGATGATACCGAAAAACCAAATCAAACCAACTCAAGAGTGACTTCACATTCCATAAATTATCTACACATCTATGATAAACAACATTCCATATTGAAAACGAGATACCACCAAATTCAAGTATTCTACATTCTACCCAAGCCCTTAGAATCTGTTTGGATAACTCAAAACTAACGGAGCGGAACAGAATGGAGCGGAACGGAATGGAATGGAACCGAACAAATATTTTATTCTATTGTTTGGATACTTTATGATAGAATGCAACGGAATAGAATGAATTATAACATTTTTATTCCATTTGTACCCTTTATTTAAAAAATCATTGTCAACTCTTTAATTTTCCTTGTATACTCTTTTAATATATTACTTAACTAATAAATTATAATAAAAGAAAATTTTTCATACAATAATCGTTTTTCATACAGTTTCTAGCTTTTTCATTATGTTTTGCTCACGGTTGAGTCATGCCTTACTATTC
>Ga0315915_1009572_pt1 | contig 10956 bp, 10 predicted proteins | sample MpolbnodulesMG_FD_207738 | JGI IMG/M metagenome (GOLD analysis project Ga0315915, IMG submission 207738) | Medicago polymorpha root nodule microbial communities from Los Angeles, California, United States - branched nodules | ecosystem: Host-associated > Plants > Roots > Nodule | place: USA... | reverse complement strand
CAATTATCAAATCAGGCAAAAGATCAATGGTGAAGAATCAAAGCTTCAAGCAAGACAAAGTTGATGTAACGGCTAAATTCTCAACGTCTCTCAAATCCTCTATAAATAGGGATAAAGACTTGAAGAACAACACACATACACGAGAACATAAGACCAACACTCTCTGTGCAAAACGTCGAAAACACATCAACAACTTAGAGATTTCTTACAATCGTTCATATCTTAGAATTCTCAAGTGTCTAGAAAAACAGAGTATGTTATGTTCGTATTGTTTTGTGAATACCTCTGATTGTATATCAAGTATTCAAAACATTAATCAATTCTTTGTAATTGTTAAGAAAAGTCTCTTTCAGTTGTGATTGAGCAAAGGAAGTCTCTTGGAGTTGTCCTTGAGCATAGAAGTCTCTCTCAATAGTGATTGAGCAAAGGAAGTCTCTTGGAGTTGTCCTTGAGCATAGAAGTCTCTTTCTTGTGCGATTGAGCATAGAAGTCTCTTGGAGTTGTCCTTGAGCATTGAGAAGTCTCTTTCTCAGTAGTGATTGAGCAAAGGAACTCTCCTTGGAAGTGCAAGGGGGACAGAACTACTTCCAATTTGTGGAAGGAACCTGTATAATTGCTTGTGTTCTTTCTTTCTCACCTTCATAATTTATATGCTTAAGTTTGTAGTTGTTGATATAGAATAAGTTGTTTTTGAGAATTTTGCTTAATTATGTAAAAACCATGATTTTTGTTGATGATTATTGCCCAAGCATGTTTTAAATCACTTGTTGAATCATTTGGGTATGTTTGAATATTGATGGGTTATGAATTGTTGGTGTTGGTTGTGATGTTTGGTTTGAATCGTGAGGTTTTGGAGTTTTTATGAAAAATGAACATGATTATGAAAACTCGATTGATTGATGATATGAAACCATGTTTAATGTGTTTTAATTGTTCCTTTTACTTGTGTAATCTGTTGATAAAGTTTGTACAATGATTTTGGGTTAAGATCAAAAATGGAATTTTTGGGGTGTTTTGGTGTGAGTTTCCAAGAGGGAACCCATTTTCTGGGTTCCCTGTTTCTGCTAAGCTCGTTGGGCGAGAAGTGCAGAACAACACACGCTGTTTTGTGTGTTTTGGGTCTTTGGGGTTGTTTCCAAACATCCCCAAGTGTTCCTTTTGTGGTGTTTTAATTAATAAAGTTGTTGGAACATCTTTTACTTGGATTTGAAATGGTTTTATCAATTTTAGACGAACATTGAATGAAAAATTAACATGAACTTGTAATAATTGAATGATGATTTTTCTTAAGTGAAATGATGATGTTATGACTTGTCTACTGTAATGATGAACATAGATGAGGCATGTAAGTTTGATAAAGGACTATAAGAGCATGTAATTTGGTTTTTGGTAAAAATATGAAAATAGACGAACTTTGGTGAAATGATGAAATATGACTTGTTAGCTTGCAAATGACTTTATACCCATGGTAATATGTTGGATTATGATTGAATTGATGATTAATATGCATGAGATATGATGAATTGTGTGAAGGTGAAAAATATACAAACTTGGAAGAAAAATAGACGGACTTTGACAAATGATGATTTATGATAAGTTAACTTGTAAATGATTGTTAGCTACTGTTTAGATGATGTTTAGTGATTTTTTTGACGATGAAATGTATTCAAAAAAAGTGAATTAACTTGGAGTAATTTATTGTTTTCGTCTAAAATGCTATAATTGCTAAATGATGATATTTTACTTCTTTGTTGTGGTGAATATTTGATGATGATTATGACGATGATTTGATGATGATTTTGGTGATGATGACTTGTTGATGTATGGATGTAAATACTTGATGATACAAATGGTAGGTTTTAGTGAAGATATTATATGATGATGAGAATTATATAATATAGAGTTGTGAATTATGCATTGTCGAGTCTTTACTTGTTAGTCCATGCATTCATTGTCATGTTGAGTTTTTTGGTGAAGAACGTAATTGGTGGGATTACGTTAGTTGGTGAATATCGTAATTGGTGGAGATTACGTTAGTGGATCTCTTGTTAATATTATCTCCGGAATCCAAAATGGCATCACATGCATGTAAAGATGTGTCTAGAACATTGCATGCATGTGAGTCTATATGATTTGCCTCATACTTGATTATGTCACTTGGTGCATTGCGTGAATTATGTGATTGATGAATTATGTGATTAGTGAATAGTGTGACTTATGTGAAGTTGTGTACTTGGAGATGTTTGCTTGGTTATACATGTACACTTGAGACAATGATGTTAATATGAGAATGATGTGATGATTTATTGATGTTGATATGTTTAAGAGAATGTTTACATGCTTTGATTAATGAATTATACTTCAATTTTCTATGATTAGATTGAAGATGATATTCATATGATGTTAATATTCTATGAATGACGAGCATGTTTATATGTGATACTCGAAATCCTAGAATGTTGTTTTTGTGTTTATATCTTCTTATGTAAATATTATCTAACCCTTCAGTGTTCGTTTGGTTGACCACCTCACCATTTATAAAAATGGTATAGAAGTGTCGGCTTGAGGACGTACATGGAGACGTGAGTACCCGAGGTTTGCATGGCGCACTCCTCGTTTTTCTTTATTGCATGGAGTCTAGTATAGACTCTGATTAGGATTATCGGGATTCTATGTTTATTTATCTTTGAGATTATGTTCAGACCTTATTGTTTATGTATTATGAGACCTGAGATAGGTTGTTGAGATTTTGAGATTCATACATTTTGAGATTCTGGATGTATCTGAGATATTTGAGATGTTTTTAATTCTACTGCGAGTTTTATGAAAACTGAATTATGCATGTTTTTGAGAAAATGATAGTGTAACATCTTGAACTCTTTTTCTTAAATGTTTTATTTGTGTCATACCCCTATTTTTGACCATTTTTAAAATTTTACTCGTCTTTTAAATGCCGAGAAATTTCGTCGTCTCAGACGAGATTTCGGCAAAGACGTATTTTAAAATACCTCATTTGGTTCTGAAGGGACAATTTTTAAGTGTTTTATTACTTAATTTATTTTCTTTATTATTTATTAAATTCTTAGTCACTTTTATTTTATTATATTATATTTTATTTTATTTTATTTTATTATTTATCTTTTTATTTCATTATTAATTTTTGTTTTTTTTAATTAGTTAATGTTAATTTCTTTTTTTTAATGTCCAAATAGTCTTTAGTCCTTTTAGTCCACGTGTCAGAGTCCTATTGGTCCACTTTTTTCATCCATAGCTGCGAGGGATATTTGATCCAAACTGTCCAATCAAACAGGGACACCTCACCTACATACCTGCAAACCCTAGTTTTTACAGCTATAAATAGGTAACATTTATTATACACTGGTCAGAGACTGACACAGCAGCAATAGCCGCACCAACCAATCAAAAACCCTAATTCCCAAACTTTTTTCAACTTTTCAGAATCAAAATACACAAAAATGAAGAACATGAACTTTTTTCCATCCCATTTTTAAGCCAAAACCACGAATAACAACACTATTCTTCTGAATCCATTCATACATCTCAACACAAACTGTCAACCATCTCGGATCCAGCGGTAATAACACCACGGAAAGCAATTTCGAGTCAAAACTTTTAGATCCACGAGGATAACAACAAATCGTCACGGTACTAATATCGAAAGGAAGAAGAGGTACAAGCAACCAGATCCAACCGAAGCAAGTAACCGGCGCCGTTTTCAACAAAACGTTCAGATCCGAACAGTAAAGGTAGTTTCAGACTCACCATCGCGTATAGCGTTTGTATGCTTTCATTTCTTTTAGCTTTCCAATTTCAAAATGAAAATAGAATATAGTAGGTTCGAAGTTTTAAAAAGAGAGATCCGATTTGATTCTCAATAGCCTCGGTTTTTGAGCAAAGAAAGAAGAGTAATCCTGTTCTTACCTTTGATTTTCGAAATTTAGGTTCTAGATCTATTACTCTCCTTCACTTGTTTTCAAAAACCGAGTCCAAATCTGAATTGCTCGCAAAAATGGATGTCTGAAAATCACTTTGTTCTTAAAAAACGACGAGGTTGGGAACGGCTGGCACGGCGGCGCCGCGTTGTGGGCCGGCAGCCACCGCGCCTGCGTTTGAGAAGCAGATCGGAGAAGAAGGCTGCATTTGCAGACCTTCTCTCACTAGAAGTATTTAGAGAAAGAAAAGAGTGTAAGTTTTTTTTTTTTTTTTTTGTAAAGAGCCTTTTTAAATTGCCTTATTCCAGCCGGTCTGGCTTATCTTTTAAACCGAACGAATTTTTAAACCGGCCTCAGTTTTGAGTTGTTAGATCTTGGATCTTCAATCTATTGGCTGTGATGAGTTCCTCGGGAGTCAGATCTGAACCTTCTGATTCATTAGACGGTCCAGATCTATCCAGTCTGAGCCCACTGTTTTCTTTACTAAGCCCATTTCTGTTTAAAAAAAAACTCTACTGTTTTACTAAATACACCACTATTTTCAATTCAACACCTCTTTTCCCTTAAAAATTATTTTCCCTTTGTGTTCTTTTTTTTGTTTTATTTGTTTTAATTTGTTTATTTTAATGTTTTGTTATTATTTTTATCTTATATTTGCATTATTATTTAGAATCATATCATGCATATTTTAATTCTTGTCATTTATTTTATTGTCATTGATTTTCATTAAGTTATTAGTGTGTATATAGGAAATGATGTAACATAATTCATGCATTTTATTCTTCTTGTTATTTACATTTTCTTGAGACTTTAGAATGTAACTAGGAACCATGTAAATACCTATAAATGAGAATATGCACCGACACTATCACACTTTATTTTTACCGCTATATGTTATGACCCCAAAATCTATTAGTGACAAACAAGGATTAACTATTGGACTAATTTGAGGACCTTAAAATCAAACCACTAGTAAATTTAGGTTCATTCCGAGGACTTGAGAATTTACTTCGGATCCAACATCCTTTGTAAATTTCTCCACTTTATTTTATTACGCCACGTCAAAACGCTTAGATTGTTTAGTCTACTTTTAACTTAGAAAAATCATTTTCAAAAAACATTCAAATATTCCAAACACCAAAAATATTTTCTTAATATACCTTGGATTTTAACCCAAGAGATTCCTTCTTCCTTTTATTTCTTAATCAAATTTTAATATGTCTTAAACTATACTTAGACTTGGTCTCTTTTAATTAAAATCAATCAAGCTCACTTCATTTTATTCTTCTTATGCCTTATCGGCCTCTTACCTCTTCTAAAAATATTTTCAAACTTTAAAATCAATCTAACTCATTACTCGCTTTTAAAAGTGAACTACATGATTTTGGTCCCACTTTTGGGTATGTAGGCAAAAGACTTAGGTCTTTCCAAATCAATAAAAACAACAAAAAAACATGATTCTTCTTCCCCCATTCTTCACACTTAGATTTTTTTAGGCTTTTTTTTACAAATAAATAAGCAAATAACTTAGCACAAGATAAAGTAGGCAAGAGGTTCCTATGGGATACCCTAGTTGTTTAGGGTGCGTGAAACCTTCCCTTTGCGAAACCAACCCCCGAATCCTTAATCTCTATAGGGTATTTCTTTCTTTTCCCCTTTCCAAATAAAAGATCGATAGTTCAAAGATTTACGATTCAACACCAATCTAATGGCTTGATATCCAAAATCACCGAGCACAATTTGCATTAAGTATTTCTTGTGAGCTTCAAGGGTGTTATAAAATTCAATTCGAACGTGGTCCAGGTTCGAACTTTCAATTTCCCCACGTCTAACATATTCATTAATTTTAAAATAAATTTAATAATATAATTAATAACACAATATTTGTTATATTCCTTAAATAAACAATTAGAACGATTTCTAGCCTGTGCTTGGCATGAGTATCATACTAGTATTATATATTTAGCTTAAATATGTAAATAGTCTCTACAAATATGGCTCAGTTGAGTTTTCGTTCCTATACTTACTAATTCTACCAAACTTGCCATGCAATTACTAATCATTTGAGTTTTTGCATAATCTCGTTTGATTACTTATGTGCCACATGATTAGTGATGTGGTGATGCCATGACAGAATCTGACTGGGAAAGAACATGGATGTCTCTTCAAATTTCACCTAAAATTACCATTTTGCCCTTAATCAAACTAGACAAGTAAGAAATGACCATTCTACCCTTTTCTTCTTCTTCCATCCTCAAAACCCATATCTCTCTACATCTTCTTGGATAACTGTTGTTATTTAGAGGAGGGGTAACAATGGCAACATCTAGATGCAAAAACCTGTTGATTTCATCAGATATCCCCTTCATCTTTTAAGGGCAAAATGAAACTAGACAAATGTAAAATGACTATTCTACCCCTTTCTTCTTCTTCCCACTCCAAAACCCAAATATCTTTTCATCATCTTAGATAATTGTTGTTGTTTAGAGGAGTGGTAACAATGGTCAAATCTAGATGCAAAATTCTTTTGATTTTATCAGATATCTCCTTCATCTTTTAAGGGCAAAATCTAGAATGGTCATTTCACACTTATTTAGTTTCATTGAAGGCAAAATGGTCATTTTAGATGAAATTTGTTGAGTCATCTATGTCCTTTTCAGTCAAATTCTTCCATGTCATCGCCACGTCACTAATCATTTGCCACAAAAGTAATCAAATGAGATTAGAACCAAAACTCAAATGATTAGTAATTGTAGGGCAAGTTTAAAAGGATTAGTAAGTATAGCAACAAAAACATAAGTGAGATCTATTTACAAGGACTAAACATATATTTAAGCCTAAATATTTTGACATATATCCGATAAAAAAATATTATCACGTCATACACTTAATTTACTTAGATTCATATGCATATCTTTTTTCTTCCATTAGCAAAAAAATAAATAATTGTCTTGCAAAGAAAAATGAAGTAAATACAACTAGGAAGATCTTGGATTCGAGTTATGGGAATAAAATTCAGGAACCGAATTCAACATCATATAAAATACAATTAGAAAGTGTGTTCTGTCAAATAATAAGTTGAGAGAAAAAATAATATAAAAGTCAAAAATCATATAAATACACTGATTTTGTATTTGAGAAACACTTTCATAGAAATAAATCACAAATATGAGCTTAACTCAATTGATAGAGATATTGCATAATACATGTAGAGGTCAGGGTTCAAACCTTTGACACCTAACTTCTCCACATTTAAAATGTGTGATCTGGCCAGAATGCTTCTTGACAAAAAAAAAATCACAAAACACAAATTCCCATTCATTGTCACAAATTTGAATGTTTTGGTTTTGGATGAAAGAAAGGCACAGCCGCCACAAGTAAGGACAATGACAGTCCCATTCTTGTACTCTCTTCTTAAAGGCCCGCATCACGTGGAAACCATCTGTTGTTTGTTGTTTTGGCATCGCTTCTAATGCAACTTCATGCATTATATACAGTTTATTTAACATATATGGTTATTATTTGTTAAAATAAATTAAACACAAAAAGACACAAAATATTTGTGTGTATGCAACACAACTATGCTATCTTGAAAAACGACATATCTTAGGATTTCTGTCACAGATACCTCCTTCATTAACCTATCTGTATTATTCTTGTTTTATAGCTTTCTACTTTGTATATTTTAAATTTTTTTCTTTTTTAATAATTTTTTTATTGAAGAAAATGATAAAAACAACTGTGGCACTGTGATATATACATTGGATTTTGGGCTTGGATTTTCTCCAACTTTTATTTCTGGCATAGCTCTATTTCAATGGACTTGTCACAGTATATATGCATTCCAATTTTTAGAATAGTAATCAATGCATTTCATTTAAAAATGACAGTGATTTTAAATTTCCAAAAAAGTATAAATAGTTAAGTATTGTACTCTATTTTTTTCATAAATGTATTGTACTATATATTAGTAACAAAGAGAAAAATAGAATTTATAAATAGAGAAAATAACATAAATTAGCATAATATAAAATAAAATAAATGTTTTCTTAGTAAAAAAAGAATAAAAAATAAAGTAAAATAATCTTTTTATATTCTTAATCTTGAGTACCCCTTGCTAACATGAAGGTACAAAACTATTGGTACCTAAACATTTCAAAGAGTTAAAGTAATTTATTTTTATAAACAAAGGAAATAAAGACATTTTTATTTTAAGAAAGGAAAATAAAGACATGCTAACTAACAAAAGCGAGAAACCAAGTATGAGCATATGAGCTATTCAGAGGAAGGAAGCCAAGAATTACCTACTTTCACCAATTTGACTGTACATGCTATATTATGAACAAACTAAATTTGATGTGAAGGCTGAGAAGTGTGTCTTTTTGGGATACTCTGAAAGGTCAAAAACATATAGAGTTAATAATTCTGAAACCAAATTGGTAGAAGAATCTTTACACGTCAGATTTGATGACAAAAATCCTGAGAGTAAAATGTTAGAGCTGGTTGAAAGTTGTGCAAAAATACAGGTATCTGAAGATGCATCAGAATTAACACGTCTGAACCTGTCATATAAGCTCCAGAACAAGCCAATTCGTCTTAGGTACTAGATACCGATGCAATTCCTGGAGCAAATCCTGAAGTTGAAGATTTAGAAGAAGATGCCCATGATGATTTAGAAGAAGATGCTCAATTCAAAAGAACCTTCAAATATAGTCATCTCATCCAAACGAACTCATAATTAAAAGTAAAGATAATCCTCTAAAAACAAGATCAACATTCATAAATAAATCCTTGTTAGGACTAATCTCTCTAGTTGAGCCTACCTCTATTGATGAAGCTTTGAAAGATGATGGATGGATTGTAGCCATGCAAGAAGAACTGAATCAGTTCCAAAGAAATGATGTTTGAGATTTAGTTGTCAAACCCCCTCAGAAGAACATCATTGAAACAAAGTGGGTCTTCATAAACAAACTCAATGAGCAAGGCGAGGTGGTCAGGAATAAGGCCAGACTTGCAGCTCAAGAGTATAGTCAACATGAGGGTATTGACTATACATCCTTTGCACTTGTTGCAAGGTTGGAGGCAATAAGATTACTTTTGTCCTACGCTTACAACCATGGTATCATTCTATGTCAAATGGATGTTAAGAGTGTCTTTCTAAATAGTGTCATTTTTGAAGAAATGTATGTGAAGCAACCACCTGGGTTTGAAGATTCAAAACACCCAGATCATGTTTTCAAGCTTAAGAAGTCTCTCTATGGTCTGAAACAAGCTCCTAGAGCATGGTATGACAGACTTAGTAATTTCTTACTTGAAAAAGGGTATAAAAGAGGACAGGTTGACACTACTTTCTTCAGAAAGACACTAAAGAAATATATCTTAATTTTTCAAATATATGTTGATGATATCATCTTTGGATCTACCAATGTTGCTATTTGCAAAGAGTTTTCAAAAACTATGCAGGCTGAGTTTGAGATGAGTATGATGGGGGAATTGTAATTCTTTCTTGGTATTCAAATCAATCAATGCAAAGATGGAGTCTATGCTCATCAATCTAAATATACCAATGATTGTGAAAGGAGCATTGTTCTCAATTTATTGTGGAAGGTGTCTTGAAGATTCTGATAGATATGATTTCTAAAAATTTCAAGCTCAATGGGAATATTGTTATTCTACTTCTCTGTATCCAAGACTATTGGAGCGGAGTAAACATGAGTGTTGATCGGCTTGCAAACTTTAACATTTCTATGGATCATTTAAATGTTCTTGTTTTGGACACTCTTCCTAGTGAGCTGCAAAAACTTATCTTTGATGATATTTTCATGGCTTCAATGTCTAGGACTGTGAGTTTAGTTTTGTAGTTTTTTTCTTGGGTACTCTTTTGTACCAAAAAAGAGAACATAGAAGGAAAAAAAAATTCTTTGTTGATTATGGATTCCAAGCAATTTTTCATAGTATTGTGATGAGATGCTCTGGTGAGTTCTCTTTGTGCAGAGAATACTCATACAAAGAAAGGGATTATTTATTCTAGGGATGATGAGGCAGGTGATAAGCCAATAATTTAGTGTTTTTAAGTGTCAAGTTTATTAGGATTTTATTTGTTTTTAATTACTTTTTAGAACTTTAGTTCTTCAATTTGTTTGTTATTTAATTTCATGAACAAATATGGTGAAATCAAGTCTTAGAGCAAAAGAGGGGATTTAGAAGCATGGTTAAGGAGAGAAAGGATCCAAGCATGATTCATGCTTGATTGACGAGCAAAATATGAAGATTCGGTACAAATCTATCAGGCACGGTCGTGATTACAAATGCACTGACCGTACGCCATTCTATGCAAACCGTGCCTTCAGGACCAGAACCTCGCGCACGTTCCGTGCTCCTACACGCACGGCCGTGCACGACCCTTGCTGCTTTTGCCCAGTTTTTCAGGCACGGTCATGCGCCCTGTAGGCACGATCGTGCGTGGCTCCAGAAACCTCTTTAAGTGATGTTTTTAACCTAAAAGGCTATGGGTTGCCTTGTGGAACATTCTAGTGACTCTTTTTAGGGTTTTGGCTATTCTTTATGCTATAAATAAAGGAGCTAGCAGATCTGAATATTCATCTTTTGTTCTTGGGAATTTTCAGTGACAATTATTTCTTTAAATAAAAGTTCTTATTTTCTTGTCCTTTAAAATTCTCCACTTTTATTTTCAGCTATTTACTTTCATGTTCTTCTCCTTCTCCTTAATCTCTATGTCTACAATGAACATGAGTGAGTAGACTTCTTTGTCTTGGGATTGTTGGATGAGTCTAATGACCTAATCCTATCAAACCAAACTAACCGAAGTATCGAAAGAAAAAGGTTAGTATTGGACATGTGAGATTAGACAAGGATTACGAAACAAGAGAATAGATGATGAGCAAAACCGCAAGTGTACGGTTTTACCGAAGTAGTAAAAATAGAGTATCGTTCCGACAGGGAGTTATGAATTTAATTAACTTTTAACAATGATTAGAATGAA
>Ga0315915_1009571_pt1 | contig 10958 bp, 5 predicted proteins | sample MpolbnodulesMG_FD_207738 | JGI IMG/M metagenome (GOLD analysis project Ga0315915, IMG submission 207738) | Medicago polymorpha root nodule microbial communities from Los Angeles, California, United States - branched nodules | ecosystem: Host-associated > Plants > Roots > Nodule | place: USA... | reverse complement strand
TCAGGATTGTTCTCTTAAGAAAAACTGTTCTTAATGTTATAATTGTACGGAAAAGGCAATCAGGCTTGTTTCAGACAAAAAAAAACAAAAACTATTCTTAATGACGTTATAATTGTACGGAAGCTAGTAATGCAAACGTTATATATATTATTGTTTTGAATAATATTGTTAAATTGACCCAACCGCCCTTTAAATTTAAATGACTTCTAATAACGAAGATTCTTTTTTTTTTTTAAAAGCAAATGGGTATAGTTTGCTAATTTACACCAGTGTTTTTAGATTGGTGTAAATTAGCAGTACATATTACTATTAGACAATTTGAAGTAGTTTATAGATTTTGTTTTAGTTTTTTTTTTTAAATTCCTGTAAATATGAATTAAAACTTCTAAAGTGATCTTAGTTTGTTTAAAAAATATTGTCTCCAAAAAAATTGCATCAAATGGACTCTCATTATAGTATTGCTGATGTTAAGTAGAAAGAATTAACAGTTGTTTGTTTATTTAAGTGTACATTTTGCTCATTTCACACTTATTAAGAAAAATGTATTAGTGAATGAGAGAGGAAAATGGTTTTAAGTGTTTTGTCAAGAATTTGTGCATTTACGATTATCATAAATGCAAAGTAGAATATATTGAATTAGAAGTGATGAAAGTAGTATTAATTAAGGTTATAATTTAAAAAAAGTAATTAATATTATATTGAAAAGTGAAATGAAACGGTTATTTTAGGACAATGTTTTTTAAAGATTCACTTATTAAAGGACAGAGGGAGTACAATTTTTTTTGTTTGGTTTTAATTCATTTGTTACGGATTTCGAAAAAACTAGGTGGTTGATGAATTTTTTTTTTTAATAATTGTTTCAAATAAAAAATTGTTTTGAGTAGTTTATTTTAAAAGTCATGGTTGAATTCTTTTTTTTTTTAAAAATGATTTTGATTTTGAAAAAATTAATCTCTAAATTATTAAATATCAAACTCAAACTTTTTACTACAACAGTAAAAAAAACTCAATTTTTTTTTTATAATATCTAACAAACATACCATAAAACTATCATGTTATTCTGATATACAAATTGAGTTTGGTTAACCAGTGCCCCGAACACTAGTTAAAGGATCTTCAAATGAAAAGTTTGCCTTTAAAATGTAAGTTTTATTTTTAATGAAATAATAATTACACTATTTTGTCATAAAAACTTACTTGTTTTGCTTTTTTAACTAGTGTTTCGGAGGTCATTGGTTAACATTCTCCGTACAAATTAATCAATCTTGTATGTATGGTATTAAATATGCAAATAAAGTTTATTTTGTGATTTGATTTTGAATATATAATATGTTTGATTTATTTTTGTTGCTATAAGGTGGGCAGCTATAGCAACACATCTTCCAGGAAGGAGTGACAATGAAATTAAGAGTTTTTGGAACACACATTTGAAGAAAAAGGTAATGCAAATGGGGGTAGAATCACCTAGACCTTCTTAATAATCTACAATAGATAACATTGAGTGCTGCAAATATTGTGAGCAATTGTGATATAAATAAGGGAAATGCTAACGAGTGTCCTAATAACATTCTTTAAGGACTTTGGATAGTAAATTTTTATGGAAATTTGCGTATTCACTACATCGAAAATTGAAATATTTTTCAATGAATAATTTCTCAATGGGAAATGTTAACTAGTGTCTCGAGGGCACTCGTTAAAAATACTCATTTCTTAATTAAGTATCCTTAAAGAGTGTCCTTAGTAGGATATTCATTAGCAAAATCCAATAAATTATGATGGATTTGTCTAATCTGTACAATATTGCATATGTTAAAGCAACTAAAAGTAGTAACTTTTTATTAAAAAACAACAATTATTTATTAAAAAGTTACATATTTAATATAAAATGCACAATTTCTAAGTCAAATTAACTACTTTAAACTTATTAACATGTACAATAACCCAATTATGATATAAGACTACATAATTCATTGCCCCACAAACTGGGACGGACCTGAACAGGGCATGGTGTGGCAAATGCCACACCAGTTCAGGTCCAATTTTTTTTTATATATATATATATATATAATTTTTTTGATAGATTCAAAGTATATTTTTACTCATATATTAGTAAAGGACAAGGACATCTAATTTTTTTTTTTATCTTTATACATCCATCTATATTTTTACTCATATGTTAATACGAACAAGGACATATTTTTTTTTTTGTAATTTATACATGTGTCTATATTTTTACTCATATAAGAGAACCTATTTTTTTTATTTATACATGTGTTTATATTTTAACTTGTATATTAATATGAGGATCATTTTTTTTTTAATTTATACACATGTCTATATTTTTACTCATAGTTAATACAAAAATAATTTTTTGTAAGGTTTTAACATATGTCTATATTTTTATTCATATACCAATACATAGATTTTATTTTTTATAATTTCTATGCAATTGCGACTTGCTTCCAAAAAAATAGCACAATGCGCTCACCCGTCCGTATGCACGTGTATTCTGCTAGAGCATTTGACATCTTTTGTAACCTATATAGATAGAGATGTTCTTAGGACAATTAGTAATGATATAATTTTAGTTCATTCTCAACAAATGAGAAATATATTATTTTCTTTATAATTTTGGTTGTTACATTTTTTTTTAAGAATGGCTACAATTTGTCCTACTAGTATTGAAAGTCCAGATCCGCCCCCTGCCCACAAAGTTTGATATGATGTTTTGAAATTTAATAATAACATATAAAACTTTCATCATGGTTCCAACACTGACATTTCTTCTCAAATAATTCAGCAGTTATCACAGGAATGTGAGTACTCACAGAAGTTTGATGAACAAATTGGTTCCACAGATGTTTCTTCCACAATATTATCATCGAAATCGCTTCCAAAGCTGGTTCCGGTTTCAACTCAACGTTTAGTGCCAGTTAATCTAGGCGAAGAAAACATCATAAATGCAAACAATCAGTGTTGTAACACTTCTTCTTCCACAACATTTGAAACTTGGGGAGATTTCATGGATGAGGAAGCAAATGATACTTATTGGAAAGATTTCATAGAGTAAGTATAAGTATATATGCATGCCATTTTCTAATATATAACACTTCAACTTGTTGTCGTGGATCGTCATATAGTCTTTTTCTAGCATGGTTTTCCATTCATTAAAGTTAAATTACTACTCTGGTCCATTTTTATAAGTACCCATCTTAAAGTCATCATAAAATAGGGTCAAATATATTGGAGTATAAGATAATAATGTAAGAAAAAAAAATTACTAGTATTTGATAGTGTGTATATAATATAGGTTACTCATCAATAATATAAAAAACTGTTATATAAACATTTACTCATTTTATAAAGGAATGTAAACATTTAATCATATTAGTTTCACTTTAACGTTTTTTTTTTAAATTGTAGAAAGGAGAAATACTGATGGTCATTTTATTTATTTTTTACAACTTTTTTTATACTAACAGTAAAGTCATTAAAATCTATATATAATACCATCGATCATATTTAAATAGTATATTATTTTTTGAGGCAATATTACTTGTTAAAAATCGCTTACGCCTGTAACATAATACATTAAAATGAATATGATTGAATTTTGTATAAAATTTGTTTATAATAATAATTAAACTCTAAATTATTTGAAGCATAACATACTCATTTTTCTGTCTCTTTTATTATTTTGTAGACAGCATTCTAGCCAGCCATAGCCGATAGTCTCATGAGATCACAGCATTTTGATGAGTTAATCATCACAGCAATAACTATTGGGACCTCTATAATGTCTAGTGTATGGATCAACACATTGTTTGTTGGCCATTGGTGCAAGATGTTGTATATAAATTAACAGGAAGATTTGGCTCTGAATGCAGTGGTTTGCCAATATCTAGCTATATATTATTATATAGTATGTTGTAAAGATGCAGCATTAAGGTTTGGTATTAATATTATTAATATAAAAAATAGTGGATGAAATTGGTGTATATATGTTGCAAAGTGTGCATGACAATTCTCTCTTTTATTAGAAGTCCGATTTGAGAAAGCTTTAGGAGTCGATTTTTTAAGCTATTGGGCTTGGCTAATTTCGTAATTTGGCATACTCTATTTTTATTGTTCTCCTTGTTTCCTTAGCCTATTATTATTATCATCATCATTAATAAAAATTATTATTTAACATCTTAAATACTATTTAAACAAATATGTTTCCAAATAATCATAGATGTTTAGGTGCCTTTAATTTTATTTCCACTTTATATAATATAGTATAGTTTTTGCAATATCTAATTGTTTGCGACTAAACCACTAAATTTGTCTTTGACTTTGTAAGATACCTTTAGATAGGTCTTATTTTTTTGGTTTACTCATTATTTTGGTAAACAGTAACTATAAAATTATTTTATCTCAAATGAATAGATATATTTTTCCCAATAAAGCCGCAAAATTGATCAACTCTCACCAACTTCTAGAAGGAGATCTATAATCTTTTTATTCTGAACAGAGCGTTGCCGATGAAGAAACATTTTTTGCCCTTCAAAACTCCTCGTCTAATGAAGGATCTTTTCCTGAACCAAAAGATGATTAATACTTCCTTATTTACTCGTTCAAAGAAATAGGAAGTACTCAACCTAGTTCTCCTCTCTCATGTGTTGAAATCCCATGTTCTCGCATCAAAATTTTCTCATCCCAAAAAAGTTATAGCTTACATGGACACCGGCGCTTAAATCACAATGATGAAAATAAAAAGAAAGAGAAATAGTGTTACACGTGGTCTGAATAATTCGATATTTAAATAACACAATTGTCAATGGAACTTATTATTTAACAAAATAATGATAATAACAACTCTTTTACGATTTTTTATGAATAGATTTAGACTTTGTCCCCATATACTATCAACAATGATATTTGTACATCCATTTAATGACAACTTTGGTGACAATCTTGTTTTTCTCCTTTTTTGTTGGTCAAAAAAAATGAAGAGAGAAAAGAAGAGAGGGGATAATAACATAATATAAGTATAAGAGAGAAATTTGTCAAAAATTTGTCACAAAATGGTTGTACAAATATCATTTCTTTATACTATGAGGGACGAAGCTCGGGGAGAAGTGTCAAGCTCCGGGAGCTTTGCATGTGGGGGCTATACGTACCTCGTTGCAATGTGTAGTGTCACAAGGCCAACATTGCTGCAACGATAATCAAGATTTGTGCCGGTTTCCGTTAGGAGCTTGACGCAAGGCTCTGAGTAGCTCACCGCATAAATTACTCGTAAACTTTTTCTTCTTAAGAAAAAGCCAAATAAAATTATATTAGATGATAGGCAGCATAAGCACCTGCATAAAAAGATGCAAAGTTAGGAAAGAAATAAAAGAGGTCGTAGGCCTAACAACACCTTATACACCCAAATCAGTCAACCAATAAACACACATGGTTCCTACAGACTTGACGCATAGATGACATTAGAAATAAACCCCACTTCTAAAGCAAACACACTTGGTGTCACAACCATTAACCAGAAGCAATTTAAAAATGGAAATCAGCACAAAACCAGAAGAATGCCCGATGTTGATACTACTTTGTCAAACTTTGCAAGATAAATAGCACATTTTTGATTGATCAATTTTTTGCTTCGAAGGTATTAAATGAATCGATTGTTTGGTAGATCGTTTTTCCATAGCATGGGACCATTATTATAATTGAGAACGAAATTTAGTTTTGAGGAAGTTCAAATTTGCATAGAACAAAACAAAATTTGTTTAAGGAAAACAACCTTAATTTTCCAAATACACGGCATTAAATATTTTTATTGAAAAGTAAGTAGAAATAATTGAAAAAATATATAATTTACAAATCTTACCCTTAAACTATCAAAATGATAGTTTTTTTTTTTAAGAAAACAAAATGGAATATATATTAAACAACTCTAGGCGCTAAAGCACAAGGTGTGCCAGAAAGCCTAGGCACAAAAGAGCACAATCAATCCTGTACAAGCCAAAGGGCGCAAAAAAAACAAAGACAACAAGGAACAACAAGCTAGAAAATTGTGTTTAAGCAAGTTAAAGGACTCCACCGCCATTCTTGGTAGTCAAAATCAAAATTAGCGTATTTCGATTTTAACCACCAAAAATACTGAAGCTTTGCCCTTTAACCTAACGCTAGCACATTATCCTCCTTTCCTTTGAAGATTCTATTATTCCGTTCTTTCCAAATTGATCAAGCTACTGACAACCAAATTATATGCATGGGCTCGATTGACTTCTTTGAGAAGCCCCTCAATCCACTAAAATGATGTAAATGTTCAAAGAAGTGACAATGGAAAGTTGTCGAAAAACCAAGCCAATCCGCTAGGGGTGTTCGCGGTGCGGTTTGGTTCGGTATTGAAAGTAAAAGTCATCTGAACCGCAAGATAAAAAAGTATGCGGTTTGGTTTAGTTCGGTTGACTTTAAAAATAACATCCAAACCAAACCAAACCAAACCAAACTAATGCGGTTTGGGTTGGATCGGTTGATGCGGTTTTTTTCGAGACGATAAATTTTTTGTTTCCAACATTAAAATCAGGTTAAAAAGTTAAAACACAACATATTTTTCAGGAATGTTTTAAATTTCATCAAATATTACAATTTTATTTTCATTTTACAATGTTTCCAACAACATAGACCAAGTTAAAAACATGGACAAAACGTAATCCTATTTTCTAAGAAATGCAAAAGACTAAGATTTTAAATAAAAAGCAAAGAAGGAATCTAACAAGAGAAAAAGTATGTAATTTAATAAAAGTTTCCATTGAGTTTCTATGAGTATATATGTTTAATTAAGATTTTTCTTATGTTGCGGTTTGGTTTGGTTTGGTTCAGTTGGTAAAATGAAAACCACAAACCAAACCAAACCGTGTGGTTGAGCAAGAAAATGATCTGATTACATCCGAACCAAATGCGGTTTTTTGCGGTTTCGGTTTGGGTTGTTTCGGTTTGCGGTTTTCCTATTGGATTGGTTCGGTTTTGAACACCCCTAATCCGCAATGATATTCCACACTCCACCAAAGAAACCGCACGTAAGAAATAAATGCTCTCTGTCTTCATTAATACCGCAATTAGCAATACAACCCTGTTCAGATACAAGCAAGACTTTCCGGTGAAAAAGTTTGTCTCTAGTAGGAATCCGGTTGAGAAACAGGCGCCAAGCAAAAATTAACACTTTTAGAGGCACCGATTTCAGCCATAAAAACCTGTAATTATTATTATGTTGCTGATGCCTATCAATCTCCATGTCTGTTAAAAAATAATAAGCAGAACTAACAGTGTAACAGTTAGAATCATGTAACGTCCAAATCCATCTATCGGCGCGGTCACCCTACAAAGAGAAATTAGATAGACGAACAATACACTCCCCCAATAACTCCTTCTCCCAAGCAAAAAGCCTCCTACGCCATTTCCACGTTTCGCCGTTAACCCCCCAACCTCTCGCAAACATCTCAGCCACCGTGTCCAATTTGTTCTCCGCTAACTCATACAGACGCGTAAAAAGATTACACAACGGTTTCCCCTCTAGCCAAGGGTCGACCCAAAACAAAGTGGACACACCATCCCCTACACGACGATTAATATTATCCGACATCCATCCTGTATCAATCTGACCCACACCATCCCTAACATCTAAAATAGTCTGCCACCATATTGATCCTCCACCTCTACGAGAGCAGCAAAGCCGCCCTCCCTCCTCTCTATATCGGGCACAAAGGACCCTATACCAGAGGGTGCCACGCTCCTGTAAAATGATAGTTAAATAAGAAAAAGATTATGCTAATTAAATGACACTTTAAAAGTATTGAAGAGTACTTGTTTTCTTAACACTAACGAAAAAACGGGTACTAATATCTTTGTTTATCCATTTTTCTGCTGCGTTTAATTGAATATAGAAGTGATATACATTTTGGCATATAATATGATTAAATATATTTGACAAATATGATTAAAATAAGCTATTTTAGTTTTGTCAAAATATTGTTTCTATTATTTCAAAAAAAAAATTGTTTCTATTGTAGTGATGCTTTTGCTATTCTATTTCGAATCAAAAAAAAAATTCAACTAATAATTTAAATTCCTAACGTATGGTGTTTTTAAAATTTTGATGGAACTTAAATTTTTTAATTAATAATTTAAATAATCAAGTAAAAAGAGATATTATTACAAATATAATAGTTTAAATGAACAATAAAATTGGAAGTGCAAATGTTATCTCAAAATCTTGTGTCCCTTCAAAGCTTTACATATAAATATAGATTTAGTAAAAAGTTGACTCACTCAATATCGTCGATTCAATTTTTTACGTTTATGTGAGGACCTTTTAGCGGTTGTTTTATATAGGTACATTTGTAAATGTTTTTTGAGTATTAAGATCGACTCTGATCATTGTGAAATCAAAAGTCCAACTCATATAAACTTTTTGTTAAAATAAAAATATTGGTTAAACAATATTCAAATCTTAGTACATTAAACATGAGTTTGTCTTTCCTCCATTTGACTCCATTTATTCCATTTCAATGTATAGATGTGGAAAATTGTTGTTGACACATTTGATAGGGCTGAAAAACACATGTAAAAGACAAAAATGTCTATCGACAGTTAACTACCGAAATTAAGAATCGACTGCAGTTAACTACCGAAGTTCTTTCGGCAGTTAACTGCCGATGAAAAAAAGAAAAACAAAAAAAAAACCTCCATCGGCACTTAAGTCCCGAGGAGTTCAAAACTGTCAATTCTTTTTCCCTACTTGTTGAGCTAGCGTATATATGTGTTAACTGAAACTTAAGTGCCTCATTTAGAAATTGAAACAGTAGAAGATATATAGAAAATGTGTAGCTTTAGAAACTTAAACATGTCCTCTAGATATTGTTAATTTAGTTGAGGATGTAGGATATAATAATTGATTATCCTCAATTTATAGGTAAGCTAGCTTTAAACTTTGAATTTGAAATATTTGTTTGCGAGGGTAGGTAAGGATTGTGAACCATGCCTCAAAAGACTAGCACTAAAGAAAGATAATTTTTCTTACTTTTAGCCGTTATTTGTGACCTTGAGAGGCAAAAGAGGGAAAAAAAGTTACAGCTCAACAAATGGAATTTGACAGTTAAGTTATAATAGTATGTTGTGACCTTTAGGCACTTAAGTTTCGATTCCAGGACAAACAGATGGAAACCACGCATATATACGCTAGCCAACAAGTAGGGAAAAAATTTGGCATTTTTGAGCTCCTCGGCATAAGTGCCGATGGAGGTTTTATTTTTTTTCTTCCCTTTTTTCATCGGCAATTAACTGCAGCCGGTTCTTAATTTCGATAGTTAACTGTCGAGAGGGTATTTTTGTCTTTTATATGTGTTTTTCAGCCCTATCATATGTGTCAACAACAATTTTATGGGACATGTGGTAAAAAAAACAAATTTAATGTTGGGATTAAAAGGTTAAAAATAATAAGTAATTTATTTAATAAAAGAAACATAATATGAGTTTCTTTCTCTTTCTCTAAAGCAACCTCCATCTTCTTCCCTCATCATCCCATCACTGCCTCTTCCCTTTCTGTTGCCGGCGCCGCCTTCTCTGCCTCTTCATCTTACCGGCACCGCCGCAGTAGGATTTGATGTTGTCAAACTTTAATGGATTTTAGAGATATATCACACAACTTCTACCATTGTATTCTTGCTGTAAGTCTTCCATTTTTATTATCACATAAGTGTTTATATGTAACCCATTTCTATAACAAAGGATAACATAAAGTCAAATTGTTTTCGTTTAAGTTATAGGCTATTTTCATGCTATCCCATAGAGCTTATGCAAATAAGCTGAAAACAACTTATGGAGAGATGTCATAAGTTGTTTCCACAAACCCTCTCAAATGTCTATGCTAGTATATGATCTGAAATAACTTAGTCCAAACAGGCTCTAATGCTACATTGAAAGAAGTGTTAAGCATGAAAATTGGGCACACTTTGGATTAGTTTCTAGCTTATAGGAGCTTATTAGTTCAAATAAATGTATGGGCTTTACTATAATGGAGAAGTTCTAATACCTAAAATGCTTGCACATGTTAATAGAGAAGTCAAATGGAGGGTTAGGTGTGAGGGGTGTGAGGGTTGTCTATTTGAGTTTATTGATAAAATGGAGATGGCGATTGATTCAAAGTGATTTTCCAATTTACAAAGAGGTGTTAGTGGAAAAGTATGGAAGCTGTATTGGTAGCTTTTTGGATTTGGGAGGTGAGTCGTGGCCTTGGTAATTTGGTATGCCTCTAGATAGTGGAAGGATCTAGCTCTTGTATGGTAGATGGGGTGGGGTCGAATTGATTTATTTCAGAGGTGGTAAGGAAATTGGGGACTGGAGGGCGTACTAGCTTTTGGAGGGTAAGCTTATCGTTGCATACTTAATTCCCAAGACTTTATGCAATTTCCAACCATCAACAAGCTAGTGTGAGTGATATGCGGGTGTTGAAAGATGGAGTTTGGGTTTTCGAGTTCTCTTGGCGGAGATTTTGTTTGTTTGGGAGGTAGATCTACTGGAAGGTTTTTCGTGCTCGCATGTGGATAATTTTTGGGTGTGAAGGCTCAAAAGATTGATTGTGTGGGAGGATAGATGGGTGATATTGAGAAGAGTGTTTTTGGCTACTTATGAAAAGGATCGGCTCCTTCAAAAGTAGTGACGTTCTCTTGGTAACTTCTTGATCGGATACCGATGAGAATTAATCTTGTTAAGCGTAATATTCTTCTCCCGGACACTCCAAATTTTTGTGCTTTGTGTGAGGGGGATGGCGAAACGTCGACTCTTTTCTTTTTTGAGGTGGTGAGTGGAGTTTGGTATTCGTTGATACGGAGACTGGATTCTTCGTTCATTTCTCATCCTAACTTGTTTTATTCATTTAGAGTGTTGGAGTAGGTAGGTGACGAACAAGCAATTGC
>Ga0315915_1009570_pt1 | contig 10960 bp, 6 predicted proteins | sample MpolbnodulesMG_FD_207738 | JGI IMG/M metagenome (GOLD analysis project Ga0315915, IMG submission 207738) | Medicago polymorpha root nodule microbial communities from Los Angeles, California, United States - branched nodules | ecosystem: Host-associated > Plants > Roots > Nodule | place: USA... | reverse complement strand
AAGGTACTTCTTATCCTGTAGAAGTTGTTTATGAACGAATTCCAGATTTTTGCTCGCATTGTCAGACACTTGGACATGATGTTCCAAACTGTCGTTGGTTGTACCCAAGGAAGGATGTCATGTCTAAGGATAAAGTTGCAAAAGGGAAGACGCAGATACCGGCCACAAAACCTCACTGAGTGCCTACGAAAGAAAATCCATCTGGTATAGGCTCATCCAAAGCATTTGTAGAACCTACTATCCCTGCTGAGACTCAAAAATCTATGTCAGCTGCTGTTATGCCTACTATTGCGGCTCCTACACAACAACATACATCTCCCCGCGTGTCTGACGATATTCCTCAAGAACCTGTGCAACCAGTGTTGGAGTTAGTTGATGATGTGCATGATGACGTGCTTTCAGATGATGTGGAACATGTTAATTCGGAATCACGGGAGGAGTTGGAGATTCCCCGGATTCAGAATGCACCTGAGATACATCCATCCTCGGATGTCCATGTTTATGAGCATTCTTTGACTGTTGATTTGGAGGCCTCTGCTTCTGCTAGGGAGATGTCACCAACTCAACTTGATAGTGATGATGCGCACGATGACGTGCAATCTAGTCCCCACGATGGCCCCCTTGTTGTCAGATCCATCCCGGACGACACTGCCATTTTTTTAGAGATGGAGCGTATTGCTCAGAATGCCAATTACACGGTTGAGCATACAGGGACTAATGAAAATGGAGACAAAATTTTGACTGTTTTTGAATCACATAGCAATCCGAATGTTCAACATGACTTGGATCTTTGGATGCGTGTCCGTGAATATGACAAAGCCAACGCGGAGTTACCCTTCACTCCGGTTCTTTCTAAGAAACAAAAGCAACAAGTTAGAAAGCAGCTTCAGATTGGCAAGCCACCGCCATATAAAACCCGCTCTCAGGGAGGATCAAATTCAGGTGACCAATGAACTGTCTTGGAATGTTCGTGGTTTCGGCACTTCTGACACCAAAATCGTTTTTTGGCGGGGCTAATGGTATCACTTGCACAGGTTCCATCTTTAGGGAACATGTGTGGACTTGTCATTCGATACAAGGCAATGTTTGGTTATCGGTGTTGCCTCAGACTCTTCAGACATTCTTGGACCAGAGAGGGTTCCCTCGTCCTAGGTTCCCGTAGACATATGTTTCTTTTTATGTCTGCTGTTTTCTTTCAGTTTTATGTTCCTTTTCTGTTTCTGCTTTGTTTTTTGAGAGTTTTGGCCTAGTCCCCCCTCATGTACTTTTTTCCCCTTTTTTAATAAAATTTTTATCTGAGATTGACGGCATAGGATGGGGGTTCTGCGGGGTGCCAACCTAGTTGGGATGTCGTTGCTTCCCCCTGATGTCTGTCCAATCTCCTGGCTTAGCAAAAAAAAAATAATTCATGTATAATCTTCCAAAAGTTTTCAATCATCACGTTTTGTCCTTACTTTTAAGTCAACTCATGTGTAGTCTTCATATTTTTAAATTAAATTTTTTAAAAATATTTAGAATATTGTAAGAATCTCTCCCAAAAAAAAAATTTTCTTCAAGAAAACATGAATTAAATATGAATTTTTAATCCAAAAATATATAAATCATTCTTAATTCGTGTTTTGTTAAAAAATTATATTTATTTTGGTAGAAATTCTTATAATAATCTAAACATTTCTGAAAATTTCATTACAAAAATATGAAGGCTACAAATGAGTTGACTTAAAAGTAGAGACCAAAAATGACAATTGAAAATTTCTAGAGGACTAAAAGTGGAAAAAAAAATTAAAGGGACTAAAATGAAAAGTTGACATATTTATAGGGACCGAAAATGTCTTTAACCCTAATTTTAATATAAATATTCGTGTTTCATAGTTATCCTCTAATGATATTATTTTTATGTAATTAATTTATATGGTTTTGTTTATTTGAATACATTTATATTTTCCCTCACCTAATTATTCAATTTGATATAATTACATGCCAAAAATAACAAATATATTTATATTCTTATATTTTTAAATTAATTTATTTGAAGTTATTTTAAATTTTATTTACAAAATAATTAAAAATTATTCAAATTCGATGAGCCACCCCACACTTGGCATTTAGCGTGTGTTTGTTTCAAGTTCGCCATATTTGTTTATAAGAATAACATTCCTTGGAATATAAAGATGAGAATTTTATTCCAAAATATTTAGAAAAAAGATGTTTGGTTAACATTATAATATTTTGAGGAACCACAAAAATAAGAATTATAATAAGTAGTTATACACGAGTATATTCTCATCTTCATGAGAACTTTATACCCACCTTTTCTTTGAAATTTTTTTGTTATTCCCCAGAACATTTTATTTCCGGGAATAAAATTTAGTAAATTTGTAACAAACATATACATGAATATTTCTATTATTTTATTCACATGAGTCCTGTAATTATCATTTTCTAGTCATAAAATCAACTTTCTTGGTAACAAAAATCAACTTTCTTGGTTACAAAAATCAACTTATATTTTTTTTTTTAGGTTGACAAAAAAAATCAAGTTTATATAGTCAAAAACATGTAGTACATGTGAAATCCCTTGAATAAAAGATGCAGTACATGTGAAAGAAAGTTAACGCATTTCTGATAGTACATTCTATTGACGTTATGTTTGACTACTTGTGGCATTTGAAGTAAAAGGCATCATGAAAATTTGGACTGGGATGCTGACCACAGTACTGAGTAGTTTAGTAGAGAGAGTAGTACACTGAATTTAACTGAATAACTATATCAAGAAAAATGTAACACAGCTATTCAGATTTTCAAGATATTTGTTCAGACATAATAGAATTAATTCTATTTAAAGATAGAATGTGGAGATTTTATTTTAGAATTGATTTTAACACATAAATTTTATAGTTTAATTCATTTTTGATGAATGCATCTAAACATAAATCACTTTTAGTCGGAGTCATTTTTAAACATATCCAAACACAAAACACTTTTAGTGAGAACCACTTTTAAGCAAAATCAATTATACATAATCAATTTTATCAAAATCAATTTTATACACCGCACAACCAAACACACGTTAAAATTTTTGTATAAATGAAAGAGAGAAAAATGGTTTTAGGGACTATTGTTGAGTATTGATGCATTTACAGTTATCATAAATACAAAATAAAAGATATTGAATTGGAAGTGATGCAATTAATATTGATCAGAGACTACAATTAGAAAATGTTATTAATATTGCCTTAAAAAGTGAAACGAATCATTCATTTTAGAACAATTTTTATTTAGGGTCTTGCTAATCAATGCTCTCAGGGCAATGATTAAGAAAACTATAAATATAAAATTTGCCTTGAAAATATAAGTTTTAACTTTTAAGTAAGTAATAATTACACCACTTTATATAAAAAGTTATTTGTTTTGGTTACTTTAAAAAAAATGTTATTTGTTTTGGTTGCTTAACCAATGCCTTGAGGGCACTGTTTAACATTTTTTTTTAAATTTTTTTTCTTCTATAAATGTGTCACTTACTATGAGACGGAGAGAGTATATAATAAGAGAAATGCTAACATGTTCCCTTAGAGTGTGTTTGGATGAAGTAATTGGGAAATTTTAAAGAATTTAAAATTCTAGACAATTTAAATGATTCAATTAAATTCCTTTCATTTCTCAATACTTTTGTTTGGGTGGAGTAATAAAAATTTTCAATGTCATCATTTTTGGGAAACTTTTATAAATTTTAATTTTTGGGCCAAATTTAAAAATTAAAATTAGGGGTCAATTTGTAAATTTCAAAAAATTGAGGGGTCAATTTATAATTTTTTAGAAATTTATTGGGGTCAAATTGAAAATTTAAAAAAAATTGAAGACCAAAATGCAAAAATTGAAAGATTATAACAATGAAGAATTTTGAAATTCTTGCCTATTTGAAATTCTCTAAATTTAACTTGAATAAAATACTTCATAAATTCCCATCATTTTGAAAATTCTTCAAATTATTATTTAAAAATAGAATTCACTTCAAAGTATTTGAATTCCTTCGTAGCATTACTTTCTCTCAAAATATTCCCCCATCCAAACACACTCTTAAAATATTTGTTAAATGAGAAATGTTAACGATTGTCTATGTGAATTTTGTGTATTTAATATATTTAAAATTGAAGTATTTGACTTTTTCTTCTTATAATAAGGATCGGATGAACTACTAATTTTATCATTAAAATTCACACAGATAATCATTTTCTTAAAAATCGTGCACAAATCATAAACAACCACCAGTATTATTGTGAAACATACATAATACTCTAAATAAAATTTCATATTGGAAATTGTGTCCTCTAATTTTTAAAAAGTTAAATATTGTTTTTTCAAGACATAATTACTACTAGGGCGCAAATTAACATGATTCATATAATAATAATGTCTTGGAAATGATGTAGTCAACTTTTTAAAAATCTAACTATTCTTAGTATTAAAAGATTTCTTATTGACAACAACTAAAAATACTATAACAAGTATTTGTAAATCCTAGCTCAACTAACAATGCGGATATTATTAGATGTTCAAAGTCTAGATCATCTTTATATCTAGATTTTAGATTATGTTTATCATTGCATGTGTTGATGTAAAAAATTGGTATATAGTGAATATTATTTTTTTGAAGGTGGTATATAGTGAGTTGGCAAGCAAGCAAAGGTACTTGTGTAAGTAATTTTGTAACGTATCTCGAAGTTTGTAAACTCACTCACTTGCAGATCCACGCCTTCAGGGCCATCCATCCATGCTGTTCTATTTAACGTTAGTTCTAATTTCATCATAAATGAAAATCAATTTATTATATTAAAAAAAAGAAAAATACTTTGACTACACAACACGACAATCATAAAACGTAGTAACCTTAATAACTGGTCTTTTTTTTCATGACTACTTTTTCTGGAAAACAACACAAACTCTTTTCTTTTTCCCATAAGCGTTTCTTTTTCTTTATTTTAATCATAGAATAAGACTTTGTTTTATTTGATTAATCTTCATAATTAACAATTTTAATTCATTCATTCAAAGTCTTATTTTTTACATATATATATATATATATATATTAAGATATAAGATCAACCAAACATTTTTTTTTTCCATTAAAGAGATTTTGCAGAAAAAAAAAGTTGAAGTTTGTGTGAGAAAAAAAAATGGGCCATGACACAGATAACCACCAAGCACCACCGTCAGTTCAGGCACCGCCACCGGGACCACCACCTCAGAATCTTGGACTTTCAAGGGGTCCCACTTGGGCTCCAGCTGAACAGCTTCTTCAGCTTCATTATTGCATCCATTCAAATCCTTCATGGCGTTAGTTTCTCTTTCAACCTTTCTACTTGATTTGATTCTTCATTTTTTATTTTATTTTATTTAATTTTTACTTTTTTTAATTCATTTTTTATGCCTTAACTTGTCAGAAAAATATATGCTTGATGTTAAAAGTAGTTGAAATCTTATGTCAAAGAGTTGTTGTAATTTTTATTTTTTTTAGTTCAGTTTAGTTTATTTGTTGATTATTATTTATGACTTTTTGTTACCTTTATTCTAGTTTGATTCTGTTTTTTTAAAAAAGTTGCTTTGGATTTTGTTGTCATTTGTATTTGTATGAATCTTTTGTTAGATTCAGTATGTAAAAGTGAAGTGAAACAAGTTTTAATATTTTTTTTAATTTTATTTTTTTGGGTTTGAAGTTAAAAAATTCATCTTTTGTTTACAACAAATTTTTATTTTTTGTTTTGCAGCTGAAGCATTGCTTTTGGCTTTTCAGCACTACATTGTGATGCTTGGAACAACTGTTCTGATTGCAAGTACCCTTGTACCTCAAATGGGTGGGAGTCATGTAAGTATAAACTGAGATCAATTGATGAAAAAGATTGGAACTTGATATGTATTTGTGTGACGAATCTGTAATTGTTGTTGTTGTTGTTTTTTTTGTAAACAAATGTTGGTATTGTTAGTTTTTGGCAATGGCAGGGATCGAACGCTCAACGTCCTGATTTTGTTGTTGTTATTGTTTTGTAGCATGATAAGGCTTGTGTGATTCAGACATTGTTGTTTATGTCTGGTATCAACACATTGCTTCAGACTTGGTTTGGTTCAAGGCTTCCGGTGATTATGGGTGGATCACTTGCTTTCTATCTACCAGTGATGTCGATCATAAATGATTACAATGACCAAACTTTCGCATCTGAGAATCAGGTTTGTTTATTTCAAAATGAAAACATATTGTGATTTCGGTTAAGAGTCCCGCATTATATGAAATAAGGCCCGAACATAAGTTTATAAGTTTGTAGTGGTTGCTTTAGCCCCAACCCAAATTCTAAAAATTTCAATTTTTGATGTATTTATTTCTTTGTCAACTGAATTGCTATGTGTGGTTTATGCTTGTTTGGTTTTTTGTTAACTGAATTGCTTTGTCCAACATGAAATTGGTGATTCAAATCGCTAATCGATTATGACACTTGCACCTGTAGAGGTTTCGCCACACAATTAGAACAATTCAAGGATCTCTCATTGTTTCTTCTTTTGTCAATATCTTCCTTGGATATAGTAGGACATGGGGAAATTTAACAAAGTAAGTTCATGTCAATCTTCAATGTTAGTTTTATTTCACTATTAGTTAATTATTATGTTTATTAGTTAATATCTTTTGGTTAATTTTTTTTCTCTTTATCATCTTTTGGTTAATCTTTTTTATCTTTCTTTATCAGGTTGTTTAGTCCCATTACCATTGTGCCTGTGGTATGTGTGGTCGGACTCGGACTGTTCAATAGGGGCTTTCCAATGGTAAGTATTTGTGCGACGTCATGTCCAAGAATAAATTACTTACTATAATAAAAGTTTGAAATGCAAAGTTCATAATCTCAATCATGTTCTTCCATGCAGCTTGCAGATTGTGTGCAGATTGGACTACCTATGCTCCTTCTACTGATCATAACACAACAGGTTTTATATCTAATCCGAAACATTCGCTTATGAGTTTTATTCTCTTATACCAACAACAACCTTTTACATTTCCGGTCCTGCAGTATTTGAAGCACCTTCATGCTAAGGCTCATCATATACTTGAGAGGTTTGCTTTACTTATCTGCATTGCCATTATTTGGGCTTTCGCCGCTATCCTTACCGTTGCTGGTGCATACAATACTTCCAAAGAAAAGACTCAAATAAGTTGTCGCACAGATCGTTCATACCTTCTGACCCGTGCTCCATGGTATGTAGCAAAAGTAGTATATTTAGGGTCTATTCGGATTGACTTATTTCAGCTTAACTACTGACATAAGCACTTGTGTGGCTGTTTGAGAGAGCTTATGAAAACAGTTGACCACATGTCTATAAGTTGTTTTCAGGGTTTTTCATAAGCTCTCTCGGATAGCTTATGAAAATAGTCTAAAGCTTATATGAAAACAATTTGTTTTTATTTTATCTCCTAAAAATAGCTTATACTTGAGCACTTTTAATTAAAAAAAAATTCAAACAGGACCTCAATCTAACTTTTCAAGTTCAAATTTTCTTTCTGAAATTTTATGATAACAATTATGTTTTTATTCCAGGATTTATGTTCCATACCCATTTCAGTGGGGTACCCCCATATTCAAAGCTAGTCATGTCTTTGGGATGATGGGAGCAGCACTTGTCACTTCTTTTGAGGTTTAGCAACTATTCCTTATTCTTAGTATTTTTAATTCTAGGGATTGTTCTTATAATTTATATGCTATGAAGCGCTGACACATACACCAGATATGACATGTAGAAACTGATAATATAAGAATTAAAGTAATTTAATGTAGCTACATGTGTCGGTGTCGGACACCAAGACATGTGGGACACAAGACACACCTTTGATCTGAAGTGCTACATACAGGGGCGGAGGGACCATGAGGGCCAAGGGTGGCCGTGGTCTCCCCCACGTTTTGCAATTTTTTTTTTATACTAGTAATATTCATGTAGGATATAGTCAATATTGTATAATGTAGAACAGTGGTCCCCCCATGGTTGAGAATTTATTTTTACCTTTTAAACTTGGTCCCCTCGATGTTTAAATCCTGGCTCCGCCCCTGTCTACATAGTTTATATGTTCATTCTCAATTTTAAGTCATTTCAAATTTTACAGCTTCATTCTTTGGAAAATTATCTTAATTGCTTTAAGCCTATATTACCATTATTTTTGATCCGTTGTTATCAAACTGATGATCTAATTAATCTGGATCTTTTTTTAATGAAATTTTGAATGCAGTCAACCGGTACTTTCTTCGCTGCTGCCAGGCTTTCTGGTGCAACACCCCCTCCGGCACATGTGCTCAGCCGAAGCATCGGGCTTCAGGTGAAGTTTCAATCATCTCGCCATTTGAACAATTAACTTAATTATTCTCTTACATTACAAAATCTTGATGTCCTTGTAACTTTTGTGATATAGGGCATTAGCATGCTGATTGAAGGCATTTGTGGCTCTATTGTTGGTACTACAGCATCTGTGTAAGAAAGCAATATTTTATCAACTTTTGTTTTGTTTATGTTTAGTGTTCTGAGTAGGAGTGAACATGGAAAGGGTTATAGGTGGAAGGAATAAAATTTTAATGTACCTGGTGTCTAGTTATAGCATTGGCAAATTCACATTTTTTGTGCCATACTCCACTGCTATTTCCATGCACAACTTGGGTTTTATTTGGTTAAATATTGATTATAGACATGGATCCATTTATTATTTGTTTAGAATTCTATATACGTGATAATCTCACTAATCTGTTTGATAATTGTAGTGAAAATGTCGGTCTACTCGGTCTCACACACATAGGAAGCAGAAGAGTGGTGCAAATGTCATGTGGTTTCATGATTTTATGCTCCATTTTTGGTACAATATATTACATTTCAGTTCTTGTTTGGAGAGTTCCATTGCACTTTAATGTTACTTATGTAATTAATGATTTTTCCATGTCTATTTCAGGTAAATTTGGAGCCTTTTTCGCATCAATTCCCCTCCCAATATTCGCTGCTATATACTGTGTTTTATTCGGCATTGTTGGTAGGTGTTGCCGCCATTACATAAACATTAAATTATTATAATTTTGACATGTAGATGCATACCTTATACAATTATCTCTCTATCTCTTGCAGCTGCTACCGGGATCTCATTTATACAATTTGCAAATAACAATTCCATAAGGAATATCTATGTTTTCGGCTTAACCTTGTTTCTCGGGATTTCAATTCCACAATATTTTGTCATGAACACTGCACCTGATGGTCATGGTCCAGTTAGAACCAATGGTGGATGGGTAAGTCACTTATTAAGTCTTTTCAATCAAGACATAATCATTGTTATAATATGGATATTAGATGAGGCCAATAGAACATTAGACGATCTTATTCTTATACTACCTCGGTCCCTTTTTATAAGTCCCTTCTGTCATTCTCATATATATTAAGAAAATTAGACGGTGTATTTATCGTGTCTATTTTATGTATGAATGTTACTAAAATATCGTCTTGGTTGATTTCATACATCTGATTTATGTACCTTGTCTTGTTTTGTGTGACAACAGTTTAATGACATATTGAACACCATATTCTCATCTCCACCAACTGTGGCAATAATAGTTGGAACAGTTCTTGACAACACACTTGAAGCTAAACAAAAAGCTGTGGACAGAGGACTTCCATGGTGGGTTCCTTTCCAGAAAAGGAAGGGAGATGTTAGAAATGATGAATTTTATCGCTTTCCTCTCCGTTTGACTGAATATATTCCTAGTAGATTTCTCTAGGAATATTTTCAATAAGTGCTTATATATAAGCCTAATTTTATGAGCACAATTGCCTTGTAAGATATGGTGTCAAACAAAATTTTCATATTAGGCAATTAGTAGCCAAATTTTATCTGGGGTAAATTAATTTATGTGACTTGCTATACCTTTATATCTTATGTTCTTGCGCGCAAAAATTTAATCAATAGGTTTAGTAAACAATATTTTTTTTATAACTTGGCATCTGATCCAAGGATTGACAAATCCTAGGGTCCAATTCTGCCATGTCCCATTTAAAGCCTGAGAAATCTAGAACCTTGAGAGAAACACGCTTTAAGAAACCAAGCTAACACCACTACCAACCCAAGTGATTTTAGTAAACAACTTAATTAAGTTATTTCTACAATCCAAGTGAAAATGAGGGCATACTTACACAAACTTTAAATAAACTGTGATTCTATAAGCTATTGTAAGGGTGTTTTGACTGACTTATTTTTTACTTCTCTTCTACTTAAAAGAAGTTAGGTCAACCCGTATTTTTTTAAAAGATCTTAATTAAAAAAGAGTTTAACATTTATTATAAAATTTAGATGATGATCTTTTTAAAAGTAATTTAAATGATCTGTTGAGTCAAGTAGGAGACATTTTTAAAAAGGAATTTATCTTATGAGGTGTTCGGAATTGCAGTGGACATCCACCAAACATATGTCTAGGTTGAAGCAAGAATTTCAAGCTTGCTAAAAGTCACATTGAAGTTTTCCTCAAAAAAAAAAAAGTCACATTGAAGTGGCATTGTAATGCGAGAATTCAATTGCAAACACCAAACCAAACGATTATTTAGATGAATACCAAATGATAGGGTATCTAACTACATCAATAAGGAGTTTATAGAAGAAATCTCAAAAGCAAATGTAAGTTAATAGTCTGTCTATTTTAGATTTTCAAAAAATATTTTTTTCATTTAAATAATTTAGAGACTTTTAAAAAAAAAGTATCAATCATAGTTGAAAATTATGTATGATAAAATAGTTCTTCATTAATGTGATAGAAAAAGTATTGTCACCATAAATTATATTTGAGTAAATTACACTCCTCTTCCCTCAAAGATGCTTGAATTACACTCCCCTCCCCTCTTATGTTAAAATATACACTCCCCTCCCTTCAAAAATAAAATTTATACTCTCCTCCCTTATAAG
>Ga0315915_1009556_pt1 | contig 10976 bp, 7 predicted proteins | sample MpolbnodulesMG_FD_207738 | JGI IMG/M metagenome (GOLD analysis project Ga0315915, IMG submission 207738) | Medicago polymorpha root nodule microbial communities from Los Angeles, California, United States - branched nodules | ecosystem: Host-associated > Plants > Roots > Nodule | place: USA... | reverse complement strand
CATTTTTTATATATTTATTTTATTTACTTTCTGTTTTTAATTTTTTTTAGAATTATCATCTCATCTTTTATTTTCTTTTATTATTCATTTATTTGCTTTATTTTAGTGTAGTTTAGTGTAATTTTCTCATTTTTTTATTTTATTTTTTATTTTATTTTTTCTTTATTATTTATTTACTTGCTGTTTTTTATTTAGTATTATTATCTCATCTTTTTTTCTTTTATTTTTATTTTTATTATATATTTGTTTGCTTTATCTTAGTTTATTTAATTTTTTTTGAAGTATCTTAGTTTATTTAGTGTTAATATCATATCATGCATTTTATATTTATTTGCCATTTTATTTCCTTGTTTATTATGCTTTAGAATGTATTTATGAACAAATGTAAATTTAAATGAGAACCTTGCATTGCATGCATATTTATTTATTCCGCTTTATGTCAAGACCTAAATCAAGAAAAATCAAGGACAAAAATTAAAATCAAATAAGTAATTAGTTTAATCCAAGAAAAATGAGACTTTTTTTTTTGGATCCAACATCCTTATAAAATCCCTCGTGCTTTATTTTATTCTGTCACGCTTAGTTTTTTAGACTTTAGTTAGAATAATCAAAAATCACAAAAACATTCCAATATTCAAAACCATCACAAAAATTTCTTTTATTAACAAACTTTGGATTTCAAACCAAGTGACTCCTACTTTTTTTAAATCAAACTTCAATCAATTTTAATCGTATTTAGCCTCTTAATTTCTTCAATTAAAATCAATCAAATCACACTTTATTCTTCTATGCCATTTCAGCCTCTTATCTTCTCAAAAACTTTTTTCAAACTTTAAAATCAATCAAAAAAATCACTCGGCTTTTTACCCTGAACTACGTGATTTTGATCCCGCTTCAGGTACGTAGGCAAAAGACTTGTCTTTCCAAATCAATAAAATACAAAAAAAACATTTTCTTTTTCTTCATTAATCTCATTTGCCTTTTTTTTTTTACAAGCAAGCAATCAATTTAGCACAAGATAAATAAAAGCAAGAGGTTCCTATAGAGTACTATAGACGTTTAGGGTGCTAATACCTTCTCTTTGCGTAACCAACCCCCGAACTTTTAATCTCTCAAAATATAGGGTTTATTCGAACTTTTCCCCTTTTCCTTGGAAAAAATAAAAGCTCGATGGTGAACTAAAAATTGTGAGTCAACGCTAAGCAATAACTTGATATCCAAAAACCACCGCGACACTAGACATGAAATAAAAATAATAAAAACATTGCTAAACAAGAATGAAGTTTAATTACAAGAAATCTTTTTATTTTAGCTATATTTTATGAGCGAAATGAACAACATGATATATAGAAAGAAAAATGATGTTCTATGATCTAAAGAGACAAATATGGTACATCGGTGTACTTAAGAGACATTTAATAATTTTTATAATTTGAATGAAGGAATTCTTGCAACAATAGCATGAGTTATTTTACTATATAAAGTGATAAAACAACTTTTTTTTGGATACATGCAAAGTTGAAAAAAAGGCTAAAATTATAATGTTTGTTTACAGCATGATCCTTTTTGTTTCCCTATTTCTTGTTGTAGTCGACGGTGAAAGTAAGCCCATAATAATTGTTTTTATCTTATATACCCAATATTTCCCCCAATTTTAGTAATACTTTTTTATTCTTATTTTACATTACAGAAGAGTGTGAGTGTGTTGCCGATTGTATAAACAAATATCCCACACTACGCCGTTTAGGTGTGAAATGCATCGAAGGTTATTGTAAGGCCATACTCTACAGGAAAGGTAAACAAATATTTATCTATTATGTCTAACAATCTAAGTCTTTGATTTTATTTCCTCATCATGATACCGTTAATCTTATAATTTCTACGACCTTGCAGTTTCTTTGACAACCTTAAAAACATGTTAAATATAATTTTTTAATGTGCGTGTCTATATGTGTGTGTGGAATACACCACTCATTCTACTAACTCATAATAAACCATAACTTAAACTAATCTAACCCTTGAATATTGTCATTATATCTATATTTATATATATAGATACATACAGTAATGACTGAATTTTTTTTATGGAATCTAAAATTCGTAGCTATGTAATCTAACAATTGCGATTTACCAATGTTTTTAAAGTATTATTATACGTACATTTGAAATTATTTAAAGGTTTATGGACAAATAATTTTTTTAATAAAAATTTATGAAGTTGATCTATTCAATAAGAAATTTTGATTTGAATATTATATTAATAAAATTCGTTAAATGTTCTCATGAGCATAACTCAGTTGGTAGAGACAAATTTAGATACACCTGATGGAGTTCCCTTAAGAATATTTGCTAGACATGACCCTTTTTGAGATTCCTAGTGTCATAGGCATGCCTTTAATCTTCGATGTTGCAACGCAAAACAAGGTGTTTGGTCATTATGCACCTATTTTGGTCGACAAGGATTGGTCTCGCCGTATCTTTTATGAAATCATGGTGGAACATGATCGATATGCATTGAAGGTTGAGGTGGTCTATGAGAAGTTTCCAGAATTATGCTATCATTGCATAAGTATAGGCCATAATATTTCAACTTGTCATTGGTTGCAACAAAAGAAGGAAGCTGTGAAAGTTGATCATGGTAAGAAGCCCTTGATTCCGGGGAGGCCGAGGTCAGAAATCCTACTCCTCAAGTCCAAGAGATAGGAAACTGTTCCAGACATGCCACAATGGCTATAAGCAATAAGGATAATAAAAAGCACAAGATGAGGCAATTGTTGTAGACATTCCAAAGCTTACCGATACTGAGAATGAGTAATCAGTTGAAATTTTGAAGATTTATAATGATGAGAAGGTGAAAGAAACTCTTGTTGTAGACAAGGCAACAATGGTTGAATAAGAGAAAGAAACAACATCTTTCCACTTTGCATGGTGAATGTTACTGAAGATATTGCCTCATCGAGATTTGAAACTAGTGGCTCACTCCAACATGATGTTGTGATTATTGAACCAGTTAGTGCAACGAAATCTCAGCCAATAGATGACGATCACAACATTGTCGACATGAATGATCTTCGAGTTACAGATGAGGAGGATGGTTGCGGACCCTCCTTATAGTTCTATAGCAGTGCAAGATGATATTGATCTAATCAAGCAATCTTGGGAACAAGAAAAAAAAGGAAGAATAGCCTTTTTTTTTATCTCATTTATCCAAAAGTAAGAAGAAAAAAATTAAAGCAATCGCGTAATGATGCCTATAATCAAATTGCTTCTAAGGAAGCTTATAAAACTAGCTCCATGGGGGGAAACCAAGGGTAGTCGAGCAGCAATATTCTCCAGTCGAGCTGTTTTTTTATTTCTTCTCTTTTGCTTTTGCTTTTGCTTTCTTTTTTTTGCTTTCTTTTGGCCTTTTCAAGAGTTACATATTTTTCTCATTTGTTAATAAGATATTTATGAGTGGGTAACTAATGAGTTGGGAAGTCTAACTTTCACCTTGATAATTTACCATACTCCTAGTTCAATAAAAAAATGATAGGTCTAAACATATAGCCTTCACCAACAGTCTCCAAACTACATCCATCTCCTACCTCTTCCAAACTACCACAAATCTGAACCAATAATCAATGTTCACCGTGATACACCCAAACCCCATAATCACGGTTTGTTTGCCGTCCCCTACTTATAACAAACCGTTTTTCGTTAGAATTATTTTAATTATTTATTATATGTGTTTATGTGTGATTAATTATCCTTGTGTGTATTTAATTTGAGATTAGTAGATTTTTAGCCTAGAAGGGTATTTTAGTCATTTTTAGAGTTAGGGGTATTTTCGTCATTTGATGAGTAAGGGTAAATTTGAAATTTTTATTAAGAAGGTCATTTTGACATTTTAGTGAAAATAATTATTTTTCCTATGTTACTAGTGAGTTGAGGTAATTATTTAGAGATGATAATTATTCGGTGTTTTAACGGTTTAAGTAAGTAGTAACTTTTCAGAATTAGTTAGTAAGAATGTTGATCTCATTATGACAATTAGAAACCTAGCACAATTAATAGGTGACTATATAAGCACAACTCTCATGAGAAATTAAGTTAAGCCATTTATTATTTCATTTCACAAAAACATAAGAGGTAGAGAGAGAAAGTAGATCACAAGAGGAAAGAAGAGGAAGCTAAAGATTGAGCTTGGGGTTTGAAGAGATAGGGGGAGATTGAAGCCTAAGTTAGTGGATTCAAGACCTAGAGGTGAGTGGGATATATTCCTTTCATCAATTAAGTTATAATTTCATCGTTTTGATTATGGGTCATAAGTGATTATTGTGAATTATAACTTTTTGTGATTTTTGATGATGAATTTCGTGCTCTTAATTTGTGTGTAATTATGGGTATGTTAAACTTCATGGAATTGATATGCTTATACGCTTAAATTCATAGTTATTGTTGGTGATAAGTTGTTTTGATGATTTTTGCTTAATCAAGTGTAAACCATGAATTGATGAGTGATTATCGTTGGAACATATTTAAATTCACTTCATAAATGATTATATATGTTTGTATGTTGTTGGGGTTTGAATCGGTGTGGTTGTTTGTGAAGTTTGAATGAAAATGAGAAAATATGAACTTTTGGTAAAAAATGAACTAGATGATGATTTTGACATTGATGTTATGATTCCATGTTTGTTGTTGTTTTATTTGCCTTTTGATGTATGTTAACTAATAGACAAGTTTGGGATCAAAATCAAGGTTTTTGATGAAAAATGGGATGGGTTCTCGAGAGGAAACCCAAGTACAGAGTGCACATGTTTGGTGCAACTCGATGGGCGAGTGGTAGCTCGCCGTGGCGAGTTGCTTAGTGCAATCACCCATGTTTTTCGAGTTCCGGGTGTTTTGGGGCCGATCTGGACTTTTCTAAATGATTATTTTGATGTATTTAACTGTTGTTATGCTTTCTAAACATTTGGAAACATCAAATGAATTGGATTGAGATTGGTTTTGTGAGAGGAAACCCAAGTACAGGGTGCACCTGTTTGGTGCAACTCGATGGGCGAGTGGTAGCTCGCCGTGGCGAGTTGCTTAGTGCAATCACCCATGTTTTTGGAGTTCCGGGTGTTTTGGGGCCGATCTGGACTTTTCTAAATGATTATTTTGATGTATTTAACTGTTGTTATGCTTTCTAAACATTTGGAAACATCAAATGAATTGGATTGAGATTGGTTTTGTGAAACGAATCAAGGCTTTTTGAAAAATGTTCAAGAACATGAAATTTTTCAAAACTCGTTTTTCACAAAGGAAAATGGTAGGATTAAGGTTGTTTACTATAACAATGATTTACAAAATGGTTTTAAAAAGTATTCATGAGCTATAATTTGGTCTTGCTTTGAAAAATGGTTTTCATTTGGAAAATGATAAAATGAGATGAACTTAGTGAAATTTTGAAATTAATCGGAATTGACTTATGAAGTGGATATGTATATGCTACTATGATTATATGTGATATGTGGACATACTTTGTTGAGGTGTTTGAACATGTATGCTTTTTTTCGATGAATTACTTATAAAGTGATGACAATTGTGAAAATAGACAAACTTTGTCAAAAAAGAGATTTTAAGACCGGATAACTTGTAAATGGTTTTACCTTCATGATAATATGATAGGATAAGAATGAATCAATGGTGAATGAGTGTTTAATATGACGAATGTCTTGATGTGGATAATTGTCCGTCTTTTATGTAAAATGGGATTGTGAAACTTTATCGTTTCTTTGAGGTGTAAATGTTGATGATGATTATGATGGTGATTCCTTTGGTGATTTTAACTTGATGAATTGATGATGACTTGTTGAATTGTGACTTATTGATTGTATGGATGTAAGTATTTAATAATGCAAATGTTGGTGAAAATCATAATTGGTGATGATTATTATGTTGATATATATATATATATATATGTTGGTGAGTTACGCATTGTCGAGTCCTTACTTGAAATTCATGCATTCATAGTCATTTTGAGATGATTTGGAGAATGTAATTGATGATGTTTATTACAAAGCTGCTGCAGAACATAATTGGTGATGTTTATTATGTTGGCAGATTCATTAACGGTAAAATTATCTCTGGAATCCTAATGGTAGCACATGCATCTAGATGAGTCTAGAACATTGCATGCATTTGTTAATTGGTGAGTCATGTCATTCTTGGATATGTGGATTGGTGTATACGTTCATGGTGAAACTTGGTGATTGTGGCAAATACTCAAAAAAGGTGAATTGTATGCATTGTTTGATTGCGCTTGTATAGTTGATAGTTTATGATGATGTTGAGTTTATTAATCATTTGAAATTAAATATGTTGGCTTACTTTCATTTGATTATACTTTAATTGATTGAATGTTATCTAACCCCTAATGGTTATTTGATTGATTGCCTACCTTATTCTTAAGGATGGTTAGACGGTGTGCAGGACTAGTCGCTTTGCTTTGCTTGTGAGTATGCCGAAGGCTAACTTGGAGCTACCTTGTCTTTTGCTTTTGGAGTCTTAGTGTGTCGGGCTTTGATTAGGGTGTTTGTTTGTCATTGTTTATATTTTATGACTTTATGAGATTTATTCACTCATTATGCTGAGATTGAAGATTTATTTTGGTGATGTATTATGGTTTATGTGACATGGCAACTTGGAGATTTTATATAGTTGTTGATGAGATATTATGATATTATTTCGTTGCGATGTTTTGAAAAAATATTTATGCACGTTTGGACTTATAGAAGAAGTAGCATCTAAATCATTTGTGTAATTTACTGCTTTAAGGTTTTAGGGTGTTACACTACCCAAACCAAAATGCTATTATCACATATCGAAACAACATCGACTAACGAATCAAACTTTTACCATCATCAATCTGAACTAGCTGCAATCATCACCGTCTCCTCCCCAAATTCATTGTCTCCTACCCAAACCCAAAATCGAATCCACACTCAATGAACACCGAATCAAACTTCTGATCCATCCACCATCTTTGACGCCACGCCCATCCATCAAATGACCACCAAAAACATCATCATCCCCTGGCCATGCCTCAGTGAAGCTCCCTAAATCAAACTTAAGCCCATGCCCTTGCTAATGTCTGTGACATCCCCACCATCCAACTCTCAAACTGATTGTGAAAGGTAATCACTTCAGGATAACAATATCAGAAGAAGAATATCTCCTTGGATTAGAATCCTTTAAAAACAATCTACATGCCAGAATCATCTGGCCTAAAGGCACGACTCAACTTACAGTAGTGGCTTTGTCTGAAAAGCTGAAAATGTTGTAGAAAACATTAGGTGAATGAGGGGTAACATCCCTAAGAAATGATTACTAAGAATTTTCATTCTCCTTAATTGAGGTTTCCAGAAGCGTGAGAGCTATTGGTTCCTGGAATTAAAATCCAAGATTGTTGAAACTCTTAGCTTGGATAGTTGATTTTAATCAAAATCTACAACATAACTCCTTTGCTCATGTATCCATGATATCACATTTGGCATTTTTTTAGTGTGTTAGTTGATATAGATTTGACATCTGAGTTGAAATGGAAAGTTCTAGTTAAAAGAAAGAGATTCACTTTCTTTGTTGAGTTGGATTATGAAAGCATGTCTGATTATTGCACACATTGTAAAACAATTGGTCATCATGTCAACAAATGTAGAAGGATAATCGTCAGTGAAAATGGGAAAAAATTGACGAGGTTCCATTCTCAAGAAGAGTTGGAAAGGAACCTGTTAAAGAGCATTTTCCCATAAATAACTAAAATATTGCCTCAAATGAGGATTTTCCAATCAACCTTGATGATGAGGTGGCTTTGAAAAAATGTTGACACCAACTGAAATGAAGTACATAACATAAGTGATAACGAAGCAGGCAAAACAAATGCAGTCCAAGACTATCACGTCAAGATAAGACTTGTAGATAATCTAATAGATGAAAACATAGAATATGTCACTAACAAGGTACCAAATGGAAAGTATGACCAATAGAACAACTTCAAACATTTGAATATGTTGATGCTACACAATTGAATGAAGAAGAAAGTTAAAGCCAAAATACACTAGTGGACACTCCTATAAGAATTCAACAAAACATGCATTTTCTCAAAGAATCATGGGATACTCTGGCCGACAAAGAGGGTGATGAAATTGATGCAATATTGATTCATGAACGTAATATTGACAGTCTAATTCAAAGAGAAGATCAGAGAAACATCGAAGAATTAGGCTTCAAAATTGTCACTAATAGGAAGAAACGTCAAAAAACTCAAAAGAGCAGCTATGCAACCCGATCCAAAGGCGATTATCCAAATCCTTTTAGATGAAGTGCCTCTCATGGAACATTAGAGGGATTTCCAATCAAGGTTGGCCTTAAAGAGGTTACTTCTTACTCATAACACTGACTTGGTTTTTATAGCCGAGCCTTGGTTAGAATACTCATTTGAGAAATGAAAGATTTTGAGGGGCTTGTAACCTGACCAGATTATCTCGAATTGTTACTTCTCTGGGCTTTAAAATTGGAACATTTTCCTTCATTTATCTTGGTGTGCCAATATTCAAGGGTAAACAAAAACTACTCACTTTAAGGCTATAACAGATAAAATCAAGTGCAAATTGGCTTCTTCGAAATCATCATTATTGTCAATTGTTAGAAGGTCTCTGTTGGTTAAATTTGTGATCCAAAGTATGTTAATTAACATCATGTCGGTTTATTCTTGGCTTGTTTAACTACTTAAAAATATTGAAGGATGGATTACAAATTTTTATAAGGAGTGGGAATACCTCAACTAGGAAATTGGTCACAATTTCTTGAAAGAAAGTTTGCAAGCCACTCTCTGAGGGAGGTAACTCACTTGAAACTTTGTTGGAGTTTTTTGAATTCTCAAGATTCATGGGCAGCCTTTCTAAAATGTATAGTGATTAGACATAATGTGTCTATAGTTCATCATATCTCTTCATCCCTATGGAGCAGTATAAAATCAAAGTACATGATTATGATGGAGAGTTATAGTCGACTCATATGTGATGGAACAAATATCAACTTCTGGAAGGCCAAGTGGTGTGTTCAGCCTGATTGTGAAATGTTAAATTTTCCTTTGGATTCTTTGAGGAATCTTAAAGCAAGTGTCAGTGAATTCAATGTATATTCTAACTAGAGACTGCCTAACTCAGTTCTACATACTTTGCCACTACTCAATCATATTGTTCACTAAGTTACACTTCCTTCCTCTCACAGAGCTGACAAGCTTGCTTGGAATGAGAATAACTCTAGTGAGTTATCTCTGAAGGATGCTTACTTGGTAAAATCCCCATTATTGAGTAAAACTTATCACTGGGCTAAAACAATTTGATCCCCATATGTGCCCCTTTCCAATTCTCTCTTGGTGTGGAGAATTATGCATGACAGATTACCCACTAACGAGCTTTTGGTGAGTAGAGGTTTCAACTTCCAATCAATGTGTAATATTTGCTGCTCTCCAGTAGAATCCATCTTTCCCTTTTTTCAAAGCTTCTTTGCATTCTATGTGATTTGTCCTCACCCGAACACTTTCAGGGAAATTTCCCAGAAGGTGATCCATCCCAAAATTGTTCACGCTTCACTATGTAGTTTTTGTGGAATGGGCTACCAAAAAAAAGATGCATCTTGTTGATGTAGGTAATACCAAACAATTCTTATAAGCCTTCATTCAATCATGCAGTCCTATACCTACAAAGCCTGAGGATCACTCTCATTCCGATGTGTGTTAGTCTATATGACAAACTAGTAAGTGCGCTATAGGGGGTGTCAATAGCGTTTTTCGTTTTTCAAAAGGTTTTGCGAAAGCGTGGATTAACAAGAGTATGACTATAGAATTTGTGCATAATGATGATAACAAAATTAGGACAATGAATATCAAATAAGATTCAAATGTGAATTGAGAAGTTCAAATAATCAATCCTATGGAGCAAATCATTAATCAATACACATACATTTAAATTGCAAAACTAAACTATTTCAAACCAAACATATTAACAAAAAAACACACAAACAACTAATGAACACAAGACATAGGAATCAATTTGCTTGAAGATTACCTCCAACTTGATTGTGAGAATTAAATTGAGAGAATCTCAATTAAAGTATTTGAGATTAAGTGATGTAAAACGGTAAGTTCACAATCAAATTAAGATTTCTATAAGAGAGAATTCATATGCAATTAAAATGCGAAAAATCTAAAAGGATAAGGGGAATAAGAACACCGTGATTTGTAGTGGTTCTCCTTGTTCACCCTCGCTAAGTGTAACACCCTTGAACACCACCATTAATATTTAAATACAAATACAACAATTAATTCATATTATGCTCAAGGTGCAACATCATTAAACTCCAAAAATACATATAATATTTTTCATCAAAGTTACGCAGCGGAATACATTTTAAATGCATTCTTAGTTTGAAGGAACATTTCTGCAGGTAGAGCTGTTATTCTTGTCTTGTTGCAGAGACACGAACAGAGTAGTGGAAGAAGTGGTTGTACAATTTGAAGTAGATAAAATAGTCACAAGGAAGGGGGGGTTTGAATTGTGACCCTTTAAAAATTAATCTGTAACTTAAAATATAATTCTAAAGTTGAAACTTGGAATGATAAAGTTAGTATCAGACTTCAGAACGTTCTGATGTCTGAGAGTAAAAACAATTTAACAAAGTAAATGTGTTTGTGTGTGATTTGTGTTTGCAGTAAGTAAAGAGTAAAGGGAAGAGAAAGAACACACAAAGAGTTATAGTGGTTCACCCAACATGGGCTAGTCCACTCCTTACAATCTTGTGAGAGTTTCCACTATGATGCTTGAGATAACCTCTCAAATCCTGCACCTTACAACCTTTGTTCACCTGAACAATTACACAACCTGTATTATCAAAGCCTCAGCAGGCTTGCACCTTGTTGCTAAGTTAACCACTTAGACTTTTACAATCCT
>Ga0315915_1009550_pt1 | contig 10983 bp, 8 predicted proteins | sample MpolbnodulesMG_FD_207738 | JGI IMG/M metagenome (GOLD analysis project Ga0315915, IMG submission 207738) | Medicago polymorpha root nodule microbial communities from Los Angeles, California, United States - branched nodules | ecosystem: Host-associated > Plants > Roots > Nodule | place: USA... | reverse complement strand
AGTGTGCAAATAAAAACAGATTTTTTTTTATAAAAAATAAATAAATATAGATGATAATAATTATCACTGTGTTCGTATAAACTAAATTGAAAAATTAAAATAATTCATTCAAATTTATATTTATAAATTGTTGAATTTTATCCAAACTATTTGGTCGATCTAAAAGGAACTTGAGTCTCTATCATTTCATAGAAACCAAAGAATAGCCAAGAGATGAAGAGTAAAAAAGAGAAGAAAAATTATAATACCATATCGAATAGCTACCATCGAATAGTTTCTTAGTGTGATGATGAACAACCATTTTTCATAAACTTCTCCTTGAGCAACAACGATGCAACCAAATTAAAATAAAAGTATCATTTATATTCTTTTCTTAATTCACATACACATTAAGAAATAAAATAAAATATGAAAGAAAGTCGGAAAAATAGAATAACAAATATCATATAAATGAAAAAAAAGTAGAGATTAAATATTTGACCAATCTAAGAGTAACTTGACTCCATATCATGTCTAGAAACCAATTGATAATCAAGAGATGAAGAGTAGAAGTGAGTAGAAAAACAGTAATACAAATTTGAAGATGTTCTATCCAATTATTGCTTGAAAGTGACGATGAACAAAATTCAAAATTTGGTGCAAAAAATCACTTATTTATATACACAATCTTTTTCAATGTAGGACAAATAGTCTCATTAGTAGAAACTAAAAATATTGAGATCATATTAGTGGTTGTATATATAATGAGTGAGTGAATGTTTGTAGTTAAGAAATATAAGTTATGGAATACAAAAAAAATAATAGTTCAAAGGTTAATAATAATAATAATAATAATAATAATAATGTAATAAAAATGAATGCATTGGAGTTTATGATTCATAAACACATAAAGAATAAGTGAAACTTTTTTAGATGTGTCACATCATCACAATTCTAGCTCATGGATAGCTCAAGTTTCCTTGTTTTAGCATAGAGTAAGATGGTTTTTTAGAGATGCCACATCATCACAATGAAAGCCTAAGAATAGTTCAAGTTTCTAATTCAAAAATATATAGATAAAAAATTTCTTCGACTTTCACTCTTTAATAATTTTCGCCAACATTTTTTGTTCAAATTGTAAAATTCATACATTATTGGCTAATGGAAGTCCACGTGATATTTGTCACATTGATTTTTTTTTTAAAGAACATGGATTTTTCTAATGCCATGTCTATTTTAAATTTATATATTTAATTTTTATTATATATTAAGATTTAGGATTTTTAACCCACTTGGGTTGGTCTGGTGGTATTGACTTGGGACCTAAGAGTATGCTCTTTCTCGAGGTCTCAGGTTCGATTCTCTCTGGTGCCAATTTAAGTGGACTAATTTAACTTCTTCAAAAAAAAAGATTTAGGATTTTTATCATAAAAATTTCCCAAATATTTTAAATGATACTCCCCCGTCCCTTTTTGTAGGAATAATTTACGAAAATCGCGGGTATTAAGAAAAATGTTTGAAGCAGTAAATTTGTCAAAAATGTATGTTACTATTACCAAATTACCCATTGTCCATAGAGATATTTATTGTTAACTTTTCACATTTCAAGGTATATTGATAATATTAATGAAGGATGTATTTGGAAAAAAGAGTAATATGATCTAGAATATGTAGATAGTCTTATATTTAGAAACAAAACTTTTTTGCAAAGTAGTCTTATAAAAAGGGACGGAGGGAGTAATAATATATGTTGAAAATAATATTTAATATATACATAATACATTATTTATCAATTGTTAAACCTTCAAATAGAAAAAATAAAATTGAATTCTAACACAAATATAAACCATGAACCCACTTCATAGCAGAGATAATATGACCTAAAGCTTCACTTTATCAACATCAAGTATAAGAGGAAATCACTTCATTTTAAAAAGATACAAAAGTCATAACGATACAAGAAGAGGTAAGATTGAAAAGATACAAAAGTCTTGAAAAAAGGATATAAACATAACAACACATCCAATCCATCAAAAGACAAATCAAATTCCAAGAGTAGTAACTAAACGTCTAAGCAGTTGAGTACTTCATTGATAAAAATCGTAGGAGAAACCCTTAGCTTTAGAGGCGAAGTTTAATAATTAGTTGTTAATCGTTATTAATAATTAGTTGTTAAATTAGTTTTTTTTTTCTTTTACCGAAACTTGAATTCAAAATTTATAATTCATTTGTCTTTTAACTCAAATCAGTTAAACTACTTTGACAATAAGTTAATTTATTTCTCAACCAATTTTTTTTATTAGATTCTTTTATATATACCAAAAAAAGGTATCATAAACATTTCAGTTGATCGTTTAAAGTCAAACAATTTATGAACTAATTTAAAATACTTACCTATAGAAGGTATCATTTAAAATATTTGGGAAATTTTTATGATAAATATTTGAGTAATAGTTATGTTATTTGTTATACAAACTACCATTTTTAGTTCCTTAGACTTTGTTTGGGAGTTTGGAGCTGAGAGGAAGGGAAGACTTTAGAGAGTTGGAAATATAGGGAAAATGGTAAAATCCTTCACATTTTTTGAAAGAGTAATTTTTTAAAGAATGATAAATTAATGTTTAAGATAAATATATTTTAAAATATTATAACTACATATATAAAATTTGAAGAATTCATGTAAACCCTCCAAAACCTCCAAAAATCTTTCTTCAATACAATTTTTGAGTTCCTCAAATAAAGATAATTTTATATTATAAAGAAAAATAAACTCCCAAAATATTTCGTTCTCGATATCATTCATTCCTTCCACTTGTCTTTTTTCAAACTTCTTCGTTCCTCTCCAAACTTACAAACATAATCTTAAACAATACTATTTTTTTTTAGCAAACCTTATACAATAATATTAAATAATAGCTTGTTAGCATTCTCCTTCAATAATTTCAAATAAAAAAATATTGCTGCGCAGTGATGCACCTATAAATGTGATGTAAACATAACATGTGAAAGCTTTTTTGTTTTTGAAAGAAAATATTTTTCTTTTTAAATCTAAACAAATTTCAATTATATATAGGACACACGTGGAGTTTGTCACGACCCTGTCTTGTAAAAGTGCTTCATGCGTCGGTCCACAACACATGCTTGGCAGATGGCTACGAATTACTCTTACAATTTGAGTTAACTCTAGTTGAGATATCAATGAAAAGATGGAATCAAATAAGACATGTCTTAGCACAAGTGCCTAGCAATCTCATTGACTTCTATATATATAAACAAAATTACATCTTTCAGCACACTTTTGGATTTTGAATTTTTCTTTCCAAAAATACTCTTAATTTTAAATTCAAATAGTCAATTATAAAATAACACGTATATTGGTAATCCATGTCATTAATCACTACAAAAAAAAAATAGTATTCACTACCAAAAAAGTCCATGTCACTAATCGTCTCCGTTAACCCTCTTTTAGCAACGTTAACCACATATCAAACTCACAAAAAACTAGCACAAAACAAAAACTTATGTTACTTTTTTATCAGCCACTTTTATGTTGCACATCTGTGTTGTTCCCCTCAAAAGAACCGACAAAGATTGTCAAGTATCTTCATATCCCTTCCACAAAAAACAGTATTTCCATATTATTAGACAGTATTTCCATATTATTTTACTAACATAAGTTACTCTTCTTAGCCCTTGATCAAGTGCATGGTTTTCTACTCATTTTCAGTTGATAATTTTGAATGCGGACCGGAAATAACACAGGCGAGATAGCCGAATGTTGTTGCAGTAATAGAAACTGATTGAGCAAAAAATAATGTTAAAGATTGGACTTTAAATCCTCTAAAAAAATATTAGTAACAAACGTGAGTAAAAAATAATGTTAAAGATTGACTTAAAATCCTCTAAAAAAAAATATTAGTAACAAACGTGAGCAAAAAATAATGTTAAAGATTGAACTTTAAATCCTCTAAAAAAATATTAGTAACAAACGTGAGCAAAAAGTATTGTTAAAGATTAGACTTTAAATCCTCTAAAACAAGATCAGTAACAAACATGAGTAAAAAATAATGTTAAAGATTGAACTTTAAATCCTCTAAAAAAAAAAAAGACTAGTAACAAACGTGAGCAAAAAATAATATTAAAGATTGAACTTTAAATCCTCTAAAAAAATATTAGGGAACGAACTATGAATTGTGAGAACGCTACTTATTAATATTTAATGTTTAATATAGTGCTAACAAGAATATTTCGTTCCAACAGGAAGCAATGCTGGAAAAAGAGCAATCTTGCCCATAATTAAATTAAAAACAAATGCGAGTTCAGGACTTTCCTTTGTGCTTAGTAGAAAACAGTTTTCCGTTAGACTATGTTTTGCTATTACCATAAATAAGTCATAAGGACAAACCATTTCCAATGTCGGAATCTATCTTCCACGACATGTTTTCAGCCATGGTCAATTATATGTAGCTTTATCAAGAGGAGTTTCTCAAAATTCAACAAAAGTTGTCATTAAAGAAGGGAAAATAGAAGGACAGGATGAAGACTTTACGAAAAATATAGTTTTTAAAGATATTCTTTTATCGCATTCATAACAATGTTTCTTTTACGTAACATGTCATTTATACATTTATGTTTTGATGTTACTAATTACTATCAGAATAAACAATAAAAAATCATTGTTTTATCTTTATTTTATATGCAGGCAAACTAAAATATGTTGAGTTCATAAATAATTTTGTTATATGCCTTGACAATATTTTGTTTATAAATCAATATATCAATAATTTCCATTAATATTTAAAAATTTTGATCAAAATTATACAAACAAACATAATAAAATAATCACATGCGTTTGTGCAGTAGAAAGAGCGTTTACAAAATAATTTTTTTAAACATAAGTCTACATTTATTAATCTCACCGAATTCAAGGGCGTTTGGTTTATTTCTGAAAAAGCTCCGTACTATACTTGGCAGTTAACTGCTGCGGAGATTCAAACCTGAAATTGTCATTATTAATATTTATTGATTTTGATTATTTCAACTATTATTTTGGTACGTTTCAAACAATTGCAGTATTATACTTATGCATATATACCTTAATAAGAATAACATTTAAATCTTGACCAAAAAAGATAAAGACCATTTAAATCATCTAAATAAACATTTTAATGAATGTAAAAATTAAGCATTTGAATACTGTTTTGCACATTACTTTAAAAAAAAAAAAATTGTGCACATGTGTGATATATATACAATATGTTGTTATATTTACTACATTAAAATAGTTGTGCATTCAAGACATTAAATTTGGATGACTCGGTTATATAACCCACTCTTTAAATATTTAGAAGATTAAGTCGAATTAAACCGATGACTCAATCACTCAAAAAACTAAAATAATGACACCTATAATAAAAAGAACACTTGGGACCAAAATTACAAAAATATATATTAAGAATTATGCTAACAAGTGGTCTAAGGACACTTCCATAAAAATAAAAATAAAAAGTGGTCTAAAGACACTTGTTAAAAATTCAAAAATAGAAATAATTGATAAATTTTATGTAAAAAAAAGTTACTACTTTTATTGTTTTAATGTCTTGAATGCACAATTATTTTAATGTAAAAAATATAAAAACATACTATACCTTACAGTTTTTTTTTGTATATTATAAGCTATATCACACATGTGCAAGACGATTTATTTATTTAAGTAATGTGTAAAACAATATTCAAATGCTTAATTTTTACATTCATTGAAATGTTTTTTGAGGATTTAAATGCTCTTTATTTTTTTGGTCAAGATTTAAAGGCTATTCTTATTAACGTATATATGCATAAGTATAATACTGCAATTGTTTGAAACGTATCAAAATAATGATTGAAACAATCAAAATCAATAAATATTAATAATGACAATTTCAGGCTTGAATCTCCACGGTAGTTAACTGCCGCAGAAGTTAATCGGCGGTAGTTAACTGCCGAAGTTTCGCGGTAGTTAACTACTGCTGGTTAACTTTCGTGGAAGTTAACTGTCGAGGGGGGTATTTCGGTATTTTATTGGTGTGTTTCAGCCAAACACTATGTGTAAACAACAAATTTGTACATTTAAGGCCGGCTCAATGCATTTGTAGGTCTAAAACAAATTTTAGATTAAGGCCTTTTAAGTACGCTGATAAAGAGACGTAAAAATTAAGAACTATAATTGAGTAATTTTATTTGAGATATGTCAGACTCTTTTTTTTTGAAATGACAAATATTATTCACGACAAGAGTATGCAAGACGCACACAACTCGCGGATGGGAAGAAAAAAAACAACAATGGGTGCCGCATATAAATGGAACACCTCAAGGTAAAAAATACAACCCAAACATAAACAAAGTCCTGAACAATGAGGCTGGAATATACATGAAAAAATCAGGCATATCACCGCCTCAAAAACGAGAAAATCCCAAAACCATCCGCTGCACAGACCCACAACAGCCGCTACACAGCACCCAGGAGGCAGTAGCAACGCGCTCAGTAGAGCAGCAGCCCCAAAACCTGCAGAATCGGACAGAAGCAGAGACCCTAGGCATCACCAAAACAAACGCAGGATTCCATAACCAAATCAAGGACTTCCCACAAGTTGCCACCCTACCTCCTACCCTCCCTGCTAAGACACCAAATGGGATCCCAACACCACTCAAAAAAGAGACATACCGGTAAATCCGTCCTACTTAAAATCCACCTCCACGTCAACACCTTAATCTCCTCCACGACCTCTTCCACCATATAGGTTTTATTATTGAAGATGATATCATTTCGGACTTTCCACAACACCCATAACGTTACAAGCCAACGCCCCTTTTGAATCTTTATATTTCCTTCCCCCGCCCCCAAACATTCCCAATGAACAAAAAGGTTAGGCGGTATAGGAAAGAAACAATCAAGCCACAACATAAGTTTCGACCACACCAAGGAAGCAAAATCGCAATGAAGAAGTAGATGGAGCGAGGTCTCTACCCTCGTAGCCACACAACATAGAACCCTCAGTTGGAAGCACATTTCGCAATGCAAGATTCCCCTTAGAAGGAATTCTATCAAGTAAATATTTCCACGCAAAAGCCACCACCTTTGAAGGTGCCTTATTTTCCCAAAGAGCCTTGAAAACCTCTTTTTGTTCATCCCACCATCTATCTTCACGCAACACTAAACCTTCCAACCTACTATATGCTGATTTGACCGTAAAATCTCCCTTATCATCCAACCTCCAACCATCCACCTCCTCCGACCACACCATCCCTTCTAAATCCTCCATAAGGTTTAAAAGTAACTCCTCCTCCCACATAAAAGGATGTCTTCTCCAAATAAACCTCCACTCCGAGCCATGATCCGAAGGCTCCCCCATTTCCCCAATCTTTGCCTCCTTTTGATTTGATACCGAATAAAGTCTCGGATACTTTAAACGGAAATATTTATCTCCTTTCCACCTATCATTCCAAAAGCTAGACGACAACCCATTCCACACTTTTCTCTCCACCGCCAAGTTAAACCAATCTTGTTCACCAAAATCACCTAGATTGGCCACATCCTTCCACTAAAGAGATGCATACCTAGGCCACACCGTATTGCTTCCCCCCATTAAGTTCTCTACGGTTTCACCATATTCCTTCACCAACACACTTTTCCACAAAGCCGATGTCCCATCAATTAGCCTCCAATGCCATTTTGCCAACAAACTAATATTCATCACCCATATGTCCTTTACCCCCACTCCTTCATTCATCTTTTGTTGACACACCAACTTCCACTTCACCCAATTTAACTTCTTACCTCCACCTACCCCTCCCCAAAGGAATTCTCTTTGAATCCTGACCACCCTCCTCCACACTTGCACCGACATCTTTAGGAAAGATAAATAAAATATAGGCATAGAGTTAAGAACTGAATTAATAAGAACAATTCTACCTCCGAAGCTTATGTATCTATTGCTCCACGTGTTCAACCTTCCTCCAATTGTCTCAATCAAAGGCTCCCAAGTCGACATACTCCTTGGATTTGCACCAACCAGAAGACCCAAATACTTGAAAGGAATACATTCGGCACTACAATTCAAAAAATCACACGCCATTGACATAAACTCCTCCCTAACAATCATCCCAATCAAAGAACTTTTGTAGAAGTTAATTTTCAAACCCGATGCCATCTCAAAACCACGAAGAGCCGACCTTATAATCCAAAGATTTTGAACGGTAGCCTTCCCTGTACAAAGAGTATCGTCGGCATATTGTAAATGTGAAACAACGAATTCACTTCCATCAAAATCAAAGCCTTCAAATAAATTTTGTTCCACCGCGTTTCTCATCAAACCACTAAAGCCTTCCGCCACCAACAAAAACAAAAATGGCGCTAGAGGATCCCCTTGCTTAAGACCACTTTGAATACTAATCTCCTCCGTCGGGCTCCCACTAACAAGAATGAACATGCTCCCACCGAAAATGCACGCCTTTATCCACCCCACCCACTTGTCACACATTCCCACTCTAAGCATCATATACTCCAAAAATTCCCAATCCACCGAGTCATAGGCTTTTCCAAAGTCGACCTTGAAAATCAAGCATTCTTTCTTCGCTTTTTTGGCATAATCAACCAACTTATTCACAACCAACACCCCACCCACCAAATTCCTACCCTTAAGAAAGGCGATTGGTTTTGAGAAATAATCGAATTCAAAACGACCGTCAATCTCCTAGCCAACACCTTAACTAATAATTTATAAAGGCAACCTAGCAAGGATATTGGCTTATACTCCTTCAACTCCAAGGGGGACGAAACTTTAGGAATTAAAGTGACAAAGTAAGATAACATACCCTTTGGCAAAACCTCATTGGTATGAAATTGATCGAACATGATTCGAACTTCATCTTTGATTAAGTACCAAAATTCCTTAACAAAAGCGAAGTTATAACCATTCGACCCCCGGCTCTTCCCTCCATCACTATCTCTAACCACCGCCTCAATTTCCAATATAGAAAAAGGAGCCGCCAAGAAAATATTATCTTCTTCGGATACTCTCTCAAAATTCACCCCATCCAACTTCGGACGCTCCCATCTATCATTTGCCACAATATTCTTAAAATACTCCAACATTTTCCTCCTCACATCATACGGCGATACAACCCAACCATCATTCTCCCTTAGAGCCTTGATGGAATTCCTACTTTTCCTCACCTTCACATAATTATGGAAATACTTAGTATTAACATCTCCCTCCTTATGCCATTTTGATCTCGATCTTTGAGCAACCAACGCATCTTTGGCCTTTAAGAGCCTCCATAATTCCTCGAAATTTGACTTGCGCACCTCCACCTCCTCCATACTTAAACCACCCACCTCCTCACTTAACTCAACTAGTCGCGCTATTTCTCCCACTAACCTCTCCACCCTCTCCTTCATCCCTCTATACTCCTCCTTATTCCACTCTTTGATTTTAGCTTTAAGGCCTTTCAACTTTTCTTTAAGCACAAACCCCATCCATCCATCAACATTTTAGTTTCTCTAAGCCTCCTCCACCACCCCTTTAAACTTTTGATTTTGTAACCAAAAATTATTAAAGCGAAAAGGATTTGGCCCCCAATCCCACCCTCCATTCTTAAACAACCAAAGGACAATGATCTGAGACATCCCTAGATAACACCCAAAGAGAATTTCCCCCCAAGCTTGGGACCACTCCTCTGAAATTAGCACTCTATCAATACGACTCATAGATCTCCCATTAGGATGATATCACGTGAAGCGACGACCCAAAACATTTAAATCCTCCATCTCAATCTCACCAATGAAATTATTAAACAAAAACATCTCCACAATTTGAGCCACCGAAGCCTCGTCATTAACCCCTCTCCTCTCATCCCTCCTACTAACCACATTAAAATCTCAAAGCACACACCACGACCCACCACCTCTATTCTCACGCTCCTCCAATAAGTTCCCCCATAACCTTCTTTTCGACACCAAGTCACATTTGGAATAAACATTTATAATCATGCATCTAATTTTCTCCACCCCCCATTCCAAACAAACCCCAAATAACCCTCACCTTAGAACGAAAATAGCATATTCGCATAAGATTTTCTCCAAATAGATAGAATACCGCCACTACTACCTTCAAAAGCTCTAAACACCCACTCACAATCCTCACTCCCCCAAATAGAGTAACACAATTCCGGAGTAAACACTTCCAACTTCGTCTCTTGAATGGCAAAAAAATCAATATTATGAAGCCGCACTAGTTCGCGAATTTTGTTCCTTTTTAATCTCCCTCACGTTAAGGGACACCACTATCATTGATGTAACCTTAACTCCTCCCTTTTAACCTTGAGATTCACCGCAACATTATTTTGAATACCCAACTCTTTCTTTGCCGCAAGTTCCTTTATAGAACTTTTCCTCCAAAGTTGATCCCGCAATTGCATATCCGCCACCAACCTCACTTGGGAACCTCCTACCTCTAAAGAGCAAGCTTGCCTCCTACACACCACCTCTTTACTCTCAATACCCTCCTCTTCACTCCACTCCTCTACTTCTCTCTCCAATGGCTGCGATGCTGCCCTCCTATGTGCCAAGTGGACATGATACTTGTGCTTCATACCATTACCTGACTTTGGACTCTTCGAGAGAGAATCTGGCGCTTTGACGAGTTGATTTTTAGCAAAAGAACTATCTTTTTTCTTCATCCTTGACCTTTGCCTATTCTTCAAAACCTTACCAACATCCCCTTCAAAATCTTCTATTGAGTCACTGAATTCGGACGCCTCGAAATCTTCGTAAATAAAACGAATATGCTTGCTGGAATTCACACACACCACCTCGTCAAAAACCTGCTCCCCCCCCCCCCAACTCTTTCTTTGCCGCAAGTTCCTTTATAGAACTTTTCCTCCAAAGTTGATCCCGCAATTGCATATCCGCCACCAACCTCACTTGGGAACCTCCTACCTCTAAAGAGCAAGCTTGCCTCCTAC
>Ga0315915_1009548_pt1 | contig 10984 bp, 9 predicted proteins | sample MpolbnodulesMG_FD_207738 | JGI IMG/M metagenome (GOLD analysis project Ga0315915, IMG submission 207738) | Medicago polymorpha root nodule microbial communities from Los Angeles, California, United States - branched nodules | ecosystem: Host-associated > Plants > Roots > Nodule | place: USA... | reverse complement strand
TTCATTATTTATTTTTTCTCAATTCTCAGCAACTAATGTTTTAAATAACTTCCAAAATCATACCTCACTATAACCATTTACCATTATAGATCTGCAATCTCTGAATCACCCTTAGTTTTATAACAATGAAAATAACCAGACTTCATTGAATAACAATCACATTCATTGCTTGAGTTATAATTCAATCTTCAAGCAAATTCATGCAATAAAACTTGTTTGGGTTTTCTTGTTTTGCCTCCTTTTAATAATTCCATTTTTTTGGACTTTGATAACCCTAATTTGTGATTTTCAAAAAGATGAAAATTATAGGAAGAATTGTCGTACAATAGAACTATAAGAAATATAATGGAGGATAAATGGTGAGAGAGAAGAACAAGTTGGACTTAGAGGAGAAGACCGTTGATACAAGAGAAAGGAAAGATCGGTGATGAAACTGACAAAAGGGATAAGAGAAGAAATGAGATAAAATTGTTTGTGGAGAGATGTAGATGTTCTTAATTTTGTTTCTAATAAATATGATCCATTGATTAAATCCAACTGTAATTTCTTCGTGGTCCACCGGTGAGGGACTTAATTGATTCCTCACCCTAGAATCCACCTAAAATATGCTATACATAATCAAAACACAATTTACTTTAATTTTAAATTATTAAAAAAAGAACCAACACTTCAATAATATTTTACTAATATTGAAAGTTGGTTAGCTACGGGTTTAACAAAATCACGTGATAAAAGAGATGTCATAAGAAAAACAATTAGTATTTTTTAAGATTATGGTTCTTTATTTAAGAGAGTTGTGTTATTTGAACATCTATTTATATGATAACTCTTTAAACAACCAAAATTTTACAAAGAAAATGAGGTATTGACACAAAAATCAAATAATGGAGAGAGAAAGTAAAAACATAATATGAGTATAAAAGATAAAGTTGTCATAAAAGTTATAAAAAATAATTGTTCAAATATCATTTCTCAATAATCCAGCATATCTACATAAAATATATGAAATCTAAAATGACAGCTCAGATTCATCAAATATCAATATAAAAAATGTTAGCAACCGTGTCAACTTTCACTGAAACCTAGTAAAATAATTTGTTAATCACATAAAGACAAGTACATTTTTTTCCTCCCTTCACCTAATTTTTTACATGCAACTAGCTTAGCTGTTGATGTTTGTACTTTGCCTTGACAAAATCTTGTGTTCGATTTTATAACCATTCAACCTTCCACTCACCTTCCATATGGCAAAAAAATACATGTCACTTCACTCTTTCTTAATTCAACTCTTCAAAACCTCACTTCCTCACTCATTCCATTTCCAACTCTACCATTTCCTTTTGTGTGTGTATATATAGGCTATTGACCAAACCATTCTACACCAATAAAACCCCACACTCACTAACAACTTTCCCATTTCAAGATGGCTTCTTCATCTCTAACAATTTCACCAAGAAAGCTTCGTTCAGATGTATATTCATTTTCATACCAACAAGATTCTAGCACACCATTAGTTATAAATGTTCTTGCTTCACTAATTGAGAGAAACATGGCAAGAACAAAGAGAATAGTAAAAAATTGTTCAAGATCTTTGTCCAAAGCCATTAGCACAAATATCTTTGATTGTAGAGAGATCCCAGATTTGACAATTCAATCCTATCTTGAGAGAATTTTTAGGTACACTAAAGCAGGACCTTCAGTTTATGTTGTGGCTTATGTTTATATTGATAGGTTTTGTCAGATTAATCCTGGATTTAGAATCAATGCTAGGAATGTTCATAGGCTTCTTATTACAACTATCATGGTGGCTTCCAAATATGTTGAAGACTTGTGAGTTTTCTTCTCCTTTGTTTATTGTTGATACATCAAATTACCTGAATTCAATTGATTTTTTTTTTTGTTCCTTTTAGTATTTTTGATATTTAACATATTTTAAGTATTTTGGTAATCGGGTTAGTTTGTTTATGTCAATCTCAATCGTTGATGCTACTTGGTAACATGTTTTTTGACTTAACTTGCTATTTGCTAACAACATAGGAAAGGGACATACATTTTATTAAGTAAATCAAGACTTAGAACATATGTTTCATTTGAGAAAAATAACTTTTTTATTTTTATGTTCTGAATTTACCTTTGTTTACAAGATTATGGCTCAATTTATTATATATTTTTGTTCATATATCATAAAAAATTTATTCATGAAATTTCACAAAGCACATTTTTTGGATTTAAAGCAAATTGCAAAATTGCTTTACTTAGGATTTGGTGGAAAACATAATGTATATTTTTTTTTTTAGATCTCGCTAACAATTGTCTTAATGACATTATTTAAGTAATTTATAAAAAGAAATTTTGTCTTGAAAATACAAGTCAAACATATATAAAAGACATAAGTACACGATTCTCAATGTAAAATGTTACTATTTTTGGATACTTAAACAATGCTTTAAGGATATGGGTCATGTTATCTTGTGCCCTAAAGGGACATGTTAAGGAACCTAAAATGAACAACTTTGCATTGAAAACATGATAATTTGACTTTTAAGAAATTTACTGCACAACTTTTAATGAGTATTTTTCTATAATAAGTTTATTAGCATTTTCCATTTTTTTTTAATCGTAAAGCGGGCCAGAGCCCGAAAACACAATGTATAAAAAGTGTTGAATAAAAAAATATATTTGTTATGGTATAAATAAATAAATAAATTGCAAAACAGAGTGAATATACTGCATAGTTTTGCTATTAAAATTGAAAAGTGGAACTACAGGGGATGATGTGCTAATAGAGACCATTTCTTTGATTTGATAATAGGAACTACAGAAATTCATACTTTGGAAGAGTTGGTGGATTAACAACTAGTGAGATAAACAAGTTGGAGCTTGAATTCCTTTTCATGATGGGATTCAAATTACATGTAAATGTGAGTGTTTTTGAGAGTTATTGTTCCCATTTAGAGAGGGAAGTTGGAATTGGAGGAGGGTATCACATTGAGAAGACACTTAGGTGTGCAGAAGAAATCAAAGCTAGACATAGAGAAGAAATTAGGGGTTACACACAGATTCCTCGCGTCATGTTGTAATCCTCGTATTATCTTTCTGTTGTTATTTGAATCATGTATCGCTGAGATATTGTGAGAGAGGCAAAATTTGTGTATGTTTGAATGAGCGGTGAGTTTGTACAAATCACAGTGACACCGTGATTCGTACCATCCCATTGATTCTAAACACAACCTGTTAGTACTATGTTGGGTTTCTTCACACACGTTTGCAAATAAAGATAGGAAGTTTTTGTGTACAAATCGAGGTACAAAAGGAATTGTTTGTTCTGGTTTTGGGTAATAGGGAGAGCGCAACCAATGCATGAGAAATGTAAAAGTTTGTTTTGTTTCTTAACATGTAATCCGTATTTTTTTTTCTTCATAGATTTTGGGTATTTTGCTTCTCTTACCTTATATTACAGTTATGTTATTTAGACACACGTTTTCCGAATTCATATATCAACACCATATATACCATTGAGTGTGGACATTGGTGTGGAAGAGAGAGAACAAGCAAATCAAATGTGTGTGAGAAAGAGAGAAATGGTGTATGTCCACATTTCTATCAAACAAAATGATCCGTCTAGGAACAGAGTTTAGGATGACCTGATCTTGACGTTCGTGCTGGTGACGATCATTTTTGCAATGCAAAAGCTCTGGTCCGACGCTCAAGTCAATGTCAAAATGAGGAGGATAAAGTGTGAAAAAATGTGTAAATGTGAGTGTACATGGGCGTGGCAGTGAAGCCATGCTTATGTCGAGAAATGTGGCGTAAAGCACATAAGACGGCTAGAGATGAGTTGAACGATCATGATCGTCTGAGGGCGGTGCTCCTATGCGGTAAAACGCACATGTGACATTCCTTAATTAAGTGCCCTTAAGGCGGCGTGACTGTTCATGGGCCTGATGAATGGGCCGTGGTATTAATATGAAGTCTAAGAACACAAATATTTCTCCGTATATTGTATGCATGTATTGACCCTATAATTTTATCACTTTTCGTGTTCAAGAGTGAGTTGTGGACTATGTGTGATTTTGAAGCATTGGCTCATTGTTTCTATAGACGTTCTCCTGTCTTTCCAAAAAACTGTTGGTGTTAGTTGTAACACCCCAAAATTTCTAACTAATATTTATGTGTATATATAAATATAAATTAGTATGTGTGACTAGTTTTTCTTCTATGAGTGTTTAATATTGTGTGATACTTTTCTACGTGTGTATCTTAATGGTTGATTTAAATTTTAGTGCTAACTCTTGTTATTCAATTTATAAAATTATACTAGTTTTATATTATAAGTTTTTGAATGAATGATTATTAATAATATATTTGTAGAGGTAACTATTTTTGTTACGTGATTACTATTTAAAATAAAATAAAATAAAAAGATAGAATGATAATGATTGTTACGGTGCCGCTAGTCATACGCATGATCTACCCAATAGCCTAAGGTAAATGTGTATATGTATATATACCAATCTATTCTATGAATCTAACCTAACCTAGTACCCTTATTATGCTACTCCCTCCATCCATATATATAAACACCATTTTATTAGAGGCAAATGTGCTTATATATATGGATGGAGGAAGTATATATCGTCAATTAGAATCGGTACCGCCGCCCACAGAGAGAAAGAAATCCAAAACTCTCTAACATAATAAAGCTTGCCTATATGAAAACTTATTGTTGTCTTTCTCCCTTTTAACGCCGCAGGCAGCGAGTAGAATTAGAGTTATGAGACCAGTCTGCCTTATGAATCTACCTCCGATGTCGTCGTTTAGGCATGACTTTGATAGCCTCTATATTCTTTATATTCAGAATGATATCTCTTTTACAAGAACTGTTATTTTTACGGACACGATAATTGATGAAGATGAGACATGTATTCCATCAGCTAATTGAGTCATTGTCGCTTTGTGTTCTCTATGCATCTTCGTATGTGAAAGCTTCAATCCAGTTATGGGGTGAGAGAGAAGAGTTCGAGATCATGAGTGTAAATTAATTGAGATCAACGGGAAAGTCGTATTTCCCAAAGTTCATTCGGGGCTCACTGCGATGGTCGTAGCCATTTGAGAGAATAATTAATTAATGTGCAAATTTAGAAATGTGAGGTTAAAAGAGGATTTAGAAACATTATTTATTAAGTTGTTGCTTGATTTAAATTATGTCAATATGTGATATTTGATGTCATTCATAAATTTTGTGTTTGCTCCTGCTTGATTTGCCGCAATTATTTGGATTGATTTTATTCAATGATTGACATAAATGTGATATTATGCAATGTATACTTGAAAGTTGTTGAATTGAATTTTTGATATGCATGTATGATGACTATTGATATTGGAATGTTGGTTAGAATAGGATTATGTGTGACAGAAAATATGATAAGTGTTAATGATTGAGATGAATAAGCATTGATGTTATTCTTTAGATGACAAAGTAGTGATGGTTTCAGCTTGTGTTGTAATTGACGCTCTTAGGCCAACGAGGGGAGAGATTAGATGTAAGGGGGTGAATCTTTGCACTTTAGGGTCTCTTAATATATGAAGAGGGGTGTTTAATTCTTAAGATGAAGGTTAGATGGGAACATATAAGATGAAAAAAATGAATAAAGAATAGAGTGTAACCGAATTGGATGATTGTAGACGTTGAAAAGGTCGTTAAGACGAAGTGGAAAGAGAGATGCGGAGTTGTGTATTAATAAATAAAAGATAATTGGAATGATAATAGCGGTGAATAAGACAAGAATCGATTAGAAGAGAGCAAGATGAATATGAAAGAAGATAAGAGGTAATAGTTATAATGTTTGGCGATAATAATAACGACATGTATTGAGATAATAAATCCCTAAATTATAATGAAGTTTTAGTGGGGAAAGTTTCTGACGTCGAAAGTAATGATCAAGTGAGGTAATAACTGTTAATAAGAGTGACCTTAAGATTAGGGAAATGATCGATGTTATAGATGACGACGAATGTGAGATGAAGTAATAAGAGATAAAGTCGTTTTAATGAGGATAATAAGTATGGAAGAGTTAATGACGAGGGTGGGGTAAAACCTAGTTGTATTGAGGGGAAACGTTATAAGGAATGTTGATGGGGAAGTAAACATCTTAAAAAAAAAAACTAAGAATGAGGAATATGGTATGTTGTCAGAATAAAGTATCTAGAGAGCCTATAATAAACGAGAGAATAGAGCATGTTCGTAAAATGTATAATAAACTAAAATAGAGGGATGTTGACGTAGAAACGAGTCGTGCTTACAGGTTGGGTTAATGAGGAGATAATGTGGTGATATAACAAGCTTGATAGAGAGTAGTGATGAGGAACCCTATGACTGTGACGAAGAGCGATGACGATTGATATTATATAAATGTATATAAATAAATACGATGAGAAATGACGATGTCTATTTTATAAGGATGATGAGAATGAAGATGTTTATAATATAATGATGATGATACCGGTGATGTTTATTTATATTGGTGATTAAAATGGTGACGTTTAATTTTGGATGATAAAGGTGATATTTATTTAAATTATGGTGATGATAATGGTGATGTATATTTATATTTGGTGATAAAAATGGTGACATTTAACAATGGTGATGTTCTTGTTTCTGTCATGATGTTGTGCATAATTAGGGAGAGTCTTGCCTTAATAGGTAATGTATTGATGATGTGATGATGTGTAGTTACTTGATGAGTCGGTCCCATGCATGCATGCTAGAATTGTGTCTAGGAAATATGGTGATGAATTGGTGACCAAAAAGTCCAGTAACATATCTCTGGCAATTTGGTGATGAAAAGTACAGTAACATATCTCTAGCAACTTGGTGATGATAAGTGTAGTACCACATTCATATAGGTCTTAGGACCGAGTCCATATGCATAAAAAAAATTGATGATGATTTGTATTTGGTGAATAAGTGTAACCGTGTGAGACGATGAAGATGATTATATGTTGATGTTCTTACGAAGATGGTTATTTGTGACTATATGTGTTGTGATATTTTGGAATTGAATTGTGACATTGTGTTTTTGTGAAGATTGAAGGTGAGAAAAACACAAGGGAGGGTGTTGAATTGTGTTAGCTTTTTCTTCGTTTTCTCCTACTGAAGTCACTGATCAGAAACAGATAGAGTTCAGCTTTTGAAGTAATAATCAAAATCTAAATGCAGCGGATAAAAAATAGAGAGAGAGAGAGAGAGAGAGAGAGAGAGAGAGAGAGAGAGAGAGAGAGAGAGAGAGAGAGAGAGAGAAGAGAGACACAAAGCAATTATACAGGTTTCTTCCACAAACTGGAAGTAGTCCTGTTCCCCTTTCACTTCCAAGGAGAGTTCACTAAAAATGTAATATCTGATTACAACTGCTCAATGCTACAACTAACAAGAGACTTTAAATTACTCAAGCACAACTGCAAGAGATTTTCTATGCTCCTGAACTAAATCAAGAGACTTCCTATGCTCAAGCACATAAGCAAGAGACTTCTATTCAAACAGAATTACAAAGAAATTTGTTTGAGGTTGAACACTTGATATACAATCAGTGGTGTTCACAATGCAAATCAGATACAGACTCTTAAGACTCTAGAATTTCTAAGATATGAACTTTGATAAGAAATTCTAAGTGAACTTTTGATGTAGAACAACTTCAGTAGAGTTTTGGCGCATGTAAATTGTTGTTGTTAAGTCTTTTTATTCTCTAAGTCTTCACTCCTTTATATAGAGGTTTAAAAGAGACGTTGTGAATTGTCAGCACATCAAAAAGAGTCGTTTGAAGCTTGATCAAATCACCAATGATCTTTTGCCTGATTTGGTTATTGTCCTAAGAAGGGCCAATTTCAAATCCATTCTAAGTCTGGAGGAACACTAGTGCAGGCATAGCTGTTGTTCTTGACCTATTGCAGACACAAATCAGAGTAGTGGTGATAGTGGTTGTACACTTCGTACAACTGTCCCTTTTCAACTCTCTCCAACGAAAAAGCATCCAATGCCTTCAAATCCATTTTAATTAGTCGTTGCTTCATTCTTCCAGTCTTCTGCAATGTTAGGAGTGATTAAATCATTTGAACAGCCTTTGAAGTTTCAATTCTCTCAACTTCTGATGATCTTCTGATGAAAACTGCTTCTGGTGATCTTACTTCTGATGAGGTGCTTTTGATGACGTCAGCACTTCAGGAGCACTTTGTCTTCAGAACCTCTTTTCTTCATATGCTTCAAACTTCCTACTTGTTGATTCCATTGCTCTCATTTATTCTTGAGCTAGTTGTAACAATCATGATTTTAATTTAAGGCATTTCTTGAAAACATTTTATTTCTTTAAAAAGTGTGACTATATCTTTTAATATATTTTTCTTTGTTTACTTAACGGTAATTGATTCTTCTAAAAAATGATCTACTTAAGTTGGTACTCAGTTATAATAAAAGTTACCTAATTGCTAATTCAATTAAAATTATTTTTCTTTCACGCATATTCTTCTAAGAATAAAAACTTATTTAATATACACAATGAAACTTGAGTTCCCTAACATAGGAAAACTCAGCACTTGTACGCCATTCGAAATTACAAAAATGTAAAATCATGAAATTATTTAAGGGAACTTATTTAATAAAATCTTCTAGGTATTATCAAAAACTTATTTTTGTCCCCGTGTATACTTTCAAGAGATATCAAATTTATATTTCATCTTTGGTACCTACAACAACAATAATGTACAGGTTAATTTCCTTTTCGAAATCGAATCATGCCAAACTGAAGGTAGATATTATGAATAAATAACAAAAATAATGGACCATAGAAAAAAATTAAAATATAATCGATGCAAGAAACTCTTTTTAATAAAATAAAATATTTGCATGAATATTCAAGATTCTATTTGATCCGAATAAATCCAGCTACAATAGGAAAAAAAAACCTTCAATAAAGGTTAAAGCTGCAACTAAGACCCATCCATGAAGCGCTACCATCATGATGCATGTCTCAAAAATGTGATCAACAACCTTTTGGATTTAAATCAACCAATAATGCTATTCAAAGTTTTTTTTTTTCGAAAATTAATGCATTATTATTATGATAAATCACAAAAAGATTTATCCAAAAGTAAATTAAAATACGTAAACAATAATTTTAATGAAAACTAACACAATATCTAAATCCACAACTAGCCACACATGTAAATTATAAAACTTCTTAAAATAGGGTAATAAGTTAGAAAAATCATTTTTAAATTGATAAAAGTTGTTTTTTTAGTGGTTAAATCATTCCATTATCATTCCATAAATTAGACCCTAAGTCCAGCATGAATGTACGGGAAGAAAGACCTTTAGACTCCAAGGACCGAGGAGAAAAGATAACGAGATTTAAAATATGAAAGAGATGGGAACAAATGAATGAAAAAATAACACCTTTGATCTTACAAGCGGCGGCGAAATCAGAAAAAATAGTTTGGTTGAGTCATAAAAAGGTGGACTAAGAGCTCGGATACTTTAACAAAATAAATTACATAGTTTATTACTGCTATAAATTACAAATCTTTTTTTTATAATACAACTGTTAATTGGAGGAATTTTCAGTTGACAAGACAATATAAAGAAGATTTAAAACCCCAAAAAATTAGAAGGTCGGTAAAACTCCGTGACCCAACTTGGTATAAGCATGACAAAAATTACATATGTCACTTTTAAAACCACCGAAAATCCAAACCATTGAAAAATTGTTTAAAAAATTGTAAAATAGACCTATGATTTTTAATTTTTTAATTTTTTAGGTGGGCCATTACACCAATTAATGGGGATTTAGATCTGTCGAACACTAAAACCGCAACAAAATTGTTTAAAATCTCGGAAAATAGACTTACAATTGTTAATATTTTAATTTTAATTTTTGAGAAAAAATCATCCCACTCTCTTTACTTCTCTAGCATCGTATATACATCACTCGGCTTAGGGGTCTCCTCCCCTAATGGTTTAATTGCCTATTTTATGAGTTTGGCTACCAGGAAATTTATTCTTAGATATAAAAAATGCCCACCTATGTTATATCATTGTTCGAGCCTTGATAAATTATACAAGGTGACACAATTAGTTGCACTTAAGTGTGAACAATGTCATCAATGCAGCGTAAAGGAAGAGCTTAGACGTGACTAAGGAGATGTGTGTGAACAATATATTCTCCTCTATTTATGATGATCACTCTTTCCAATATCCAACTTTACTTTCCTCATAAGATGATACTTTCATCTCCTGCACTTCATCTCCTATAAAAGCTCATCAAAACCTTTTCATCGTACTCGACTCATATTCCCTTGATCAAACAAGCTTTTTAGCTCCTCTAACCTCTTTCAAAATCTATTACTTGTAAAAGAAACCTCTAAAGGTGGGAGTTTTAGGCCAATGAGCATCTCCTTGTCCTCCTTTTCTTATACTAACTAGGACAAAGAATTAAGTTATTACTCTTGTCGAGGTAAGTTTATTCTTCTTAACAAACATCTTGCCTTTCCCTCTGATGAGTAACTGCACTTGCTGATCACACAGTGATCCTTACGTGCTGGGTCTTGGTAATTTAAAGGTAATGGAAATAAAAACTTAAATTGGCTTTCTAGTGTTTCCCAAGGCAATGAAGGCCAAGGTTCCCTCAGGTCTGCCTATCTATGAATCTTAGGACACTCGTAGAACACTCTCTCTAAGCTTAATTAGTAGTTCTACAAATGGGCTGCCCTAATCTACGTCTACCTTACTAAGGGTTTCAAGAGAATGGTTTTACTAGATTATAGCTCTAAGTCGGACAGCTAGGTGCTTGTTTCCCTAATTACTAACCAGTTAATTTCTAGCTTCGGTAATGCACCACACGACCAATGGGTATCATCCACTGGGTACCTACGTCTAGGGTCAACAATTCCTATGGTATCTTTGGCTAATTAATAATCACTTACTTCCTAGACAAAT
>Ga0315915_1009545_pt1 | contig 10991 bp, 5 predicted proteins | sample MpolbnodulesMG_FD_207738 | JGI IMG/M metagenome (GOLD analysis project Ga0315915, IMG submission 207738) | Medicago polymorpha root nodule microbial communities from Los Angeles, California, United States - branched nodules | ecosystem: Host-associated > Plants > Roots > Nodule | place: USA... | reverse complement strand
TTTCGGTGTCAAAATCTTCATAGATGATGAGGGATTGGATGGTGGAAACAAAATTACACGAACCCTCTCAAAGAAAATTGAAAAATCAAGAGCCAACTGGATTAGCCAATTATTTTTCAAAATTGTATTTTTTTTTTTCAAGTGGTGTCTAGATGAACTTAAAGATTATGGACTATGGAGTGCAAGAAGATCAAGAGCCAACTGTATTAGCCAATATTTTTCAAAATATATGGTAAAGTCAAGCCAACACGTGAAGTTAAATAAAAGATAATACCAACTCTCTGAGAGCACCATAAAAGAACTATCACGTTGTTTTTTTTTTAACAATAAGAACTATTTAATGATACAATCTAAGCATCACACCACTCTTTTTTTTTTATTTTTTTAAGGAGGAAGCATCACACCACGTGAGTTTTGGTTAAAAAGTGGCCAAGTGGTTCCCTCACATTAATTACATCAACTACTACTCCTTTTGGTTTTAAAAATAAAAAGTGGATAGGTGGTTTGTACATTATGATGAGCTGACCTTTTTTTTAGAAGCTGACTTATAAGTACAATTGTACAAGGGGTAAAGATTTTATCCATTTATAACTTTTTCTATTTGTTGCAATTTGAAGAGAGATAAACAAAAAAATAATAATGATGGTGGGATCCACTTAGTGATAGAACCCACCACTTATTTTTTTTATGTCTATATCTCTCCAAATTGAAACAAATGGAAAAAAGTTATAAATAGAGAGTATCATTCTTTAATGACCAAACCAGACTAGTTGACGGATTTAGTTTGTCGTGTCCAGCTGGGAGCACGTGAGCACAATATTGTTTCTAATTACATCTGCATCTGAATCATTTGATTAAGATTGGATAATTTACGTTTTAAGTTTGAATTCTAGAATTAAAAACAAACAAAATCCGAGTTTAAAATTTAAATCGTTTGATCTTGATCGAACGATTTAGATGTGCAAACCAAATACAGTTTGACCGCACTCAATTCAAATACCAAGTTTTTTTTTAAAGAATTCAAATACCAAGTTGACAATAACTTAAATTTGCATTTTTATTATTCAAACTAGCTTCACGATATGTACTAACATGTCTGTCTTCCCACTTCCTTCAAAAACATTGTCTGTCTTCCTGCTTATCTCAATAAAAATAAAAAATTTAAAATTTTATCTTATTCTTTAAAATATTAAGATTCTTATAGTTTAAAAAAAAGAATAATTTTCGTGAACATAACTTAGTTGGTATGAATATTGTGTTATATATGTAAGTGAGGATGTTCGAATCCCAAATTCTCCACTTGTTCACTTTAAAAGGTAAAATTCTAACAACTAGAAAGGAAAGAAGAAGAAAAAAATATGACAAGTTTTTTTTAGGGAAATAAATATGATGAGTTAAAAAGAGGTTGCTCATTGGTGCGATCATAAGTACATCCAAGACTAAAGTAAAAAGATAAAGGTTTAAGGTTCATCATTGGTACGATCATATTGTTAATGGAAATCGTTGGTGGCCCTATCTTGCTTCCTCACACTAGTAACAAATGAGTATCTTTATTTAAATAAATACTTTCTAACTTAGACCTAAATGTTTTTAGGTTAGTCTAAGTTAGCAACATATATACATGTGTAAAATAAGTCAACTCCTTCCCCTCACATAACATTAATATAAAAAAGTGTCAAGTTGTTTTTTATTAGAATAACAAATTCAAATAGCATTAAACAGGTTGCAAGCTGGGATCGTCCTTATCACTTTCATTTGGGAAATAAAAAAAGTTCGGACATTGCATGCCTTGAAATAAATTTTCAAAAAATGAATAGGTTAGTTTTTATTTTGAAAAATGACGATTGAACCCATAAAATTAAGAAAATTATGAGTTTAACCAAAGACAATCATAAAATCTTGCTGGAGTATGATTTTTTTATAGTATAGTAGTAGAAGTCAACGCAAGCAATGCCAAGTTGTTCTTTATTAGAATAACAAATCCAAATAGCATTACACAATAAAAAGTTGTTATTAGCAAAAAAACAATATAAAGTTGCAAGTATGTATCACTTATATATGGGAAATAAAAATAGTTCTGACATTACATCCCATAAAATAAATTTTCAAAAAATTAATAATTAGTTTTTTATTTTGAAAAATAACGATTGAAACCATAAAATTAAGAAGAATATGAGTTTAACCAAAAATAATTATGTAATTTCGCTAGAGTGCAGCTTTTTATACTATAGTAGTAAAAGTCAACCCAAGCAATGCCGAGTTGTTCTTTATTCGAATAACAAATCCAAATAGCATTAAACAATTAAGAGTTGTTATTAACGACAACAAAAAAAGAATATAAAGTTGCAAGTACTATCACTTTCATTTGGAAAATATAAAAAGTTCTGACATTGCTTCCCACAACATTGACTAAGCTATATAAGCACATCATTTTTTTTTGTGCGCTCTTTAAAAACCCAAAGTTCAGTCTAACTTTTTTTATTTTAAAATTTGAAATGTGTTTTTTTGTCATCTTCAAATAGAAAACAAATAACCATGATTGCTTTAGGTGTGGTTCTACCGTGACTAACAGTGTTTCTTCAAAAAATTTACATTTTTGGATTCTAGAATCTTAATGAAACAAAAGTAATTTGAATTTTATAATTAAACACATAATGTACATGTTTCGAACCCCTTTTCTACCAGTAATTTATGGAAAAATATATATAAAACCGAGTCGTTCAAATTTTTGGATTTGGCCACCTCATTTACATGCTTCGAACCTCTTTTATGCTAAAAAATATTAAATTTATTTTTAATGCAAGATAGGTTTGAAACATGTAAATAAGGTGTTTGGATCCTAAAATTTAAATGTGCTAAAAACACATGTTTTCAGTTTGGATTGTAGAATCCAAAGGTGTTAAAATCTTGATAAAATAGCTAACCATGGTTGCTTAGTTTTCTCCCTAAAATTGTGGAAAAACTTAATGTGCGATTTCCTATTGAACCAAACAGACTTGTTGTCTCTTCAATTGCAATATGAAGAATAATTATATTGAATGTTGGCGGGGATTAATGTTTGAACATTCTTTATCATAATTGTTCAGTGTTTCAATTCAACGGTTTCCAATTAAAGTTTTGAAGTTCACTTTGTTAATCAAGAAGGAATGTTAAGGTACATAAAAGATGTTAAGGTAGGTAGGTGTAATTTGTTTTCTGGTCACTTTTTTAATCATGAAGAAATTTTAAGGTAAATTTAGGGCTTATTTGATTTCCTTTTCAAAAACAGTCTTTTAGTTTTTAAGAATTTGAAAATAAAAAACCTGTTTGTTATGACAGTTTTATAAAACAGTTTTTCAAAATTGTTTTTACTTTTGCTGTTTTCAAAAGCAAAAAACAAGAACAGCTAAATCTGGTTTTGCTTTTCACTTTTCCATTTTCAAAAAACCAAAAACACAAAGAAAATGGTCAATTTTCATTAATGGCAAAAGCGTAATAAACTGTAACTTTGAATTTTTCTAAAATAGTTCATAGATAGATCAATTCAACGTAAAAAGTGTTCACAATTTTCTTTACTTTTTTTCTAATTCATTTTTTTAATTTAATTAATATACTCAATTATTTTTTACATCCATTCTATATATTGTCAAAACAGTGACTGTTTGTGACAACATATTATTGCATACATGTGCAAAATAATTATACACTATTAGAACACGTTAATTAAACTAATTTTTTCTAGACATTTTTGTTAACATATCCGGTGTCAAATATAAGAAAAGATTCTTTTTTTAGATTAATTAAATAATTAATGTATTTGATTTATAATGAAGACCAGGTACGTTCATTATTCAATGAACTTAACAAAAGAATATTTTCCTATATTTGAAACTGAAAGGAGTATTATTTTTACTCAATGAATAGCTGCCATTACTAAGTTATGGTCATTGTTGTCAACAAAAAAAAAGTTCTACTCATTTAGTTAATTATTAGCATCACTATTGTTAAAACAAGTTCTGGTCTTATATTTGATAGGATACCGATTCAACATTGATTTATAAATGACTTCAAATCTTATATTTTTTTTAGGAAATAATTTCTCAATTCATTTCATCCATAATAAGAGAGTGAATATAATAAGGTGGATGATAGAAAATACTCGGACTAACATGTAATATATACACTCTATCAAGATTATAAGCGACTCTAGATGTCCAACCTTGAACATAGGAAGATATGTTAAAGAGTACCACATTTAATGAGATAAGGTATGACCATAAATTTATAAATGAGTGCAATTTTGGTCCCTCTGTTTTGGCTAAATTGCACTCATTTATCAAATTTTTTAAATTTAATGAACATAGAAAAATATAGGAAGGTATGACCATAAATTTTTTAAATTTATATCTTCCAATTTTGGTCCCTCTGTTTTGGCTAAATTTAATGAGATAAGGTATGACTATAAATTTATTTTGTAATCAAATTTTTTAAATTTATTTTATTTTATTACATTAAATAATAAAAAAAGTAATAGATAGAAATTAATGATTTTTTTTTTAAAATATACAAATTAATTCATGTGCCGTCATGGCTTTGCCATAACTTTTTGTTTGATTGCTTACATCTGATTGTTCTATTTTGTAAAATATTGGCCAAACCAATTGATTCTTGGTCTTCATGCACTTGATAATCTTGTCTAGTTCATCAAGACACCACGTGGAATATCCAAAGTTTTCTGACAAAACAACAATCGAAAGCCTTGATTTTTCAATTGCTTCCAGAAGAGTTTGTGAAATTTGGTTTCCACCCTCCAATCCCTCATCATCCATGAAGATCTTGAATCCCTCATTACTCAAAGCATGATAGAGAAATCCCGTAAAGGAGTAGCGAGTATCTTCCCCGCAAAAACTGAGAAAAACATCATAGCGTGGTAGCGATTGGACAGCAAATTCCACAATCTTTTGGATGAATTGGTACTCGTACCTGTGAATGAACAAATCCTTTTAAAATTATTATTAATTAAAGTGACGCCGATTAACGTTTTACAACCGTCTCTCGAGGAATATTCCTGTAACCTTACCATTTGACAAAACAAATCCCTTGAAGATTAGTCATGTGCTTGAAAATTAGTCATGTGCTTGAACAAATCCCTTGAAGTTACAAAGTCAAACTCTTACCATTGAGATCATACACCATGGACTATTCTTGTATTCGAGCATATTAGCAAACATAAACAATATAAGAGTTCTAAAGCCTAAGAAAACAAGGTGGATCTGCTAATAGTTGGTCCTTAGAATTCTAGAGTCCTCTCGCCTTACTACTAAGACTGTGATATGATCGATGTCAGTTTGGCAAAAACAAGAAAAAGCGAATACAAATTTAGTTTTGAAGGACATATATTTGTCTATCCTTGAATTTGTCATAAGTCAAAACTGACATCAGCCAAGCTAGTCAAATTCTCAATCTCAGCCATGTGGATGAGTAAAACTTTAAGCTTCTACTTTCAAAAGGCAACATGTCAGTCACTATTGAAATTTTTATCGAGTTTTTCAAGCACAGGACTAATTTTCAAAAGAGCATAACCTTGAAAGTATAGAATATTATAGTACATACTCAGTTTCGTAAATCCATCCAGAAATGACTGTGACTTCAGACAAAGCTTGCTTCCATCGCTGCATCCTGTTGCTGTGAGGGTAATCTCTAAACCTTTCTTCTAACTTTAGCACGGCTTCACCAAACCTACCACTCAGAAGCCTGACTTCTGAGGGATATACTTTGTAAAAGATTGGCCAAACAAGATGGCCGTACATCTTCCTACACTGAATGATGTTCTCAAGTTCATCTAAACAACGTGTGGAGGATGCAAAGTTTTCAGAGAGAACAACAATTGAACTCCTTGATTCCCGAATTGCCTTGAGAATAGGTGAATGTTCAAGTTGCTCATTATCATTATAATCATTTTGAATTTGATGTGGGAAGAAGAAGGTCTTGATTCTCTTGTTGCGTAAAGCATGATAGAGATTACCTGTGAAGGTACAGTAAGTGTCCTCCCCTCTAAAACTTAGAAAAACATCGTACTTGTAGCTGCAGCCATCAACCTCTTCATTCAACATGGCTATGACCAAAGGATTCTCTTTAATCTTTTCAAGTTTCAATTACTGAAAAAGCATTAATGAACACAACTATAGTGTCTAGTATGATGTAATGTTAGAAAACGCCAACCGGCAAGCTAACACATAAAAAGTGTATATAAGGATAGAAGTTGAGACTAATTGGTTTGAACACTATACACAATTTTCGCTAATGACGCTATGCTAAAATTTTGACATTAACAATGGACAGTATTGTTAGAAACATATAAAGAATCATGTTAATATATTATTCACTCGGTTTGTTGTTGTCACCTCTTTTGTCTTTTCTTTGATCCTTTTTTTTTAATAATTTTATGAAAATGACAAAATATAATTTTAATTACATGACGATTCATATAAGAGAAGCCTGACAAGCCAAGTTGTTCTTAATTAGAATTAACAATTCCGTCATTAAGACTTAGAATGTGTTTGAATGTGAAAATATTTTGAGGTAATGTAATGTTTTGGAGGAATTCAAATACTTTTATTTTCTCTTTGCAATTCTAAGATTGTTAGGTTAGACATTTTTTATGGTTAGTAGTGTTTGTCAGTTCGTCCACAAAGCTATAAATATAATAAATCCAATTAGCAGTTAAAAGAACTTACAAGTTTGTAAGACAATTGCGGATCACTTTCATTTGGGAAATCAGAAAGTTATAGTATTTGTTAATTGCTTCAAGAAACTTCCTATTGGCGTTGAAAAAGTTTAAATCAATTGTGCTTCAGGTTTTTCGCGGTAAAATTTCAAAGTTTTTACTAAAGTATAAATCAATAAGTGGATGTTCACAATTTTGGAGAGTTATATGCTATTGAATATATACTACAAATTTACTTTGTACTCTCCCGTCAGTGTTACAAGCAAAAAATTATTTTTTAAGTTTATTAAATAATTGATGTATTTGATCTATATTATTGACCAAATACATCAGTTATTTAATTAATTAAAAAAATATTTTTTTCACTTGTAATAGTGATCGAAGGGAGTACAATTTTATATCTTTGGGAGAAATTATGCGATAAAAAAACCACTGAGGGAGTACTTTCCAATGCTACCTAGGTCCAGATTTGTCTAGTGGATTGTTTAGAAATAGAAAGTTATCCTTTAAAAAAAAAAAAATCGAAAGTTATGACTATATGAATCAGACATCAAAGTGAGTGAGGCTAACACATTAAAAGGGTGTTTTATTTTAGGAAAATGCATGGGTGTTTAAGTTAAGAGACTAAATGTAGAAGTTTTTATTTATTTTTTTTAAATTGTGCATCTAAATACTTTAAGAGGGTGTTTGGATGGGGTAATTGAGAAAGTTGTAAGAATTTTGAATTATATGCTATTCAAATAATTCAATTAAATTGCCTTCATTTCTAAATATCTTTGTTTGGATGGAGTAATAAAAAAAAATTATTGTCATCATTATTGGGCAATTTTTATTTTTTTTGGTCCAAATTTGAAAACCGAAGGTAGGAGTCAATTTGCAAATTTCAATTTTTTTAGGGTTAAATTATAATTTTTGTAAAATTTGAGGGGTCAACTTGCAATTTTTTGGAAATTTATTAGGGTCAATTTGAAAAGTTTGGAAAATTTGAGGACCAAAATGCAAAATTTGAAAAACTATAACAATGAAGAAATTTGAAATTTATAGCTTTTAGGTGTCATTTGAAGTTCTCTAAATTTAACTAGAACAAAATACTTCACAAATTTTCATCATTTTGATAATTCAATTACCATCCAAACAATAGAGTGTCTGCATACCCATTGGATTAACCGTATGTTCTTAGCGAGTTCTCTGTCTTATGTTTGTTCTCATATCCAAAGGGAGGGAAATCATGTAGCAAATGCTTTAGCCTATAATGGTCAAAGTCTTGCTCCTTTCCTCTCTCAATGGTGGGACTCCCCCCTTTTGACCTTGTTAAAAAAATTGTATTTATTCCAACTAGTACATAATAAGCGTCCAACACATACACGACTTTCAACTACTATTATCATTACAACAACTAGTATTATTATAAATTTCTCAGCAGTACCCTGTTTACAAAACAATTCATTTATTGAATTGATTAAATAGAACTATATTTCTTTTGGAACTTTATAGATACTCCCAAATGTTCTTTCTGTTGATATACTCGACCAAGGAAGGAGTTGGAAATGGTTACTACAAGCAAGTCAAATTTTAATGGCCGTTTCCACAATTTTTTTGATAAGCTCGTATTCGTACCTGCAAAAGTTCAAGGCCTTTAAATTCATACATACATACATACATACAAGTGTTTAGATGCACAATTTCAAAAAAAAAAAAGCTTGAGTATACCCGTATTTCAAGTGCCATCCTTTTAAGTTAGCGACTTCAAACAAAGCTGATCTCCATGCTTTCACCTTCTCAGAGTCCTTTCCATATTTATTTTCATGTTCATTCATAGCTTTTTCATAACTATTTTTCTGATGTCTTATATCTGTTGGTTCCACTTTGTAAAAAATAGGCCAAACAAGTTGGTTTCTAGTCTTCATAAAGTCAAGGATGGTGACAAGTTCATCAAGAGACAATGAAGAATTTGCATAGTTTTCAGAGAGAATAATGATTGAAAGCCTTGATTTTTCAATTGCTGTAACAAGAGATTGTGAACTAATTTGTTGGTCTCCATCCTCTTCATATCCGTTATCTTTCATAAGGATTTTGAATCCCTTCTGATCCAAAGCATTGTAGAGATAACCACCGAAGGAGTAGCGAGTATCTTCATTGTTGAAACTGAGAAAAACATCATAGCGGGGTAGAGTGTTCAAAACCCATTCCACAGTCTCTTGTATGAATTCATATTCGCACTTCTGTAGGTATCTGTAAAAGTTGATAGCCTTTTAATTCATGATGTCTAGTTTTCTTTTTCTTTTCTTTGGTTTAGAACTTGGTAGCATCAAATTAATACACACTAATTTCATTTTTATCTGTATACACTTTAAATGTTGTGAAGTGAGGAATTATAGGTTCAAATTTGCGTCATAACATATGTTGATATCTATACAATTTTTTGCCAACATGTTTTATCTCTCACTTTCTATTGATCAGGATTACTACTTCAATATCAACATAATAACAAAATAAAATTAATCTCAAGTAGTGAATCCCTACAAAAACAACACACGCATATTCATTTCACTCTAATGTTTTTGTTTACCATATTCATTCTAATGTTATCATGGATACATTTTGACAAGATACAACTTCCCAATATTAATTTGAAGACCAAACATAATTGGTTTTTTCTAGGTTACATCCCAAGAATTGTGGATAATTTACTAATCGGCTAATCAAAATTAACCACATGTAAATTTGCAAGTGAAGTGAAAGCTAGTTTGTGGGTACCTAACACATTCTAATTTACTTATTTAGCTGATTGATTGTTAAATAAATTACCCACAATTCTGTAAAGCTCATTGACATAATTTATAACAAAATTTGTCATGTGATCCTTTAAAGAAACACAAAATACTAGTTTAATATAATATAACTAAAGGACCATAACAATAATTTGATCAAACATAGACAAAAAAAGAGTCAAAAATATAAATAAAATAGAGGTGTGAAATTATATTCTTCCGTATATGCTTTTCTAAGAATAGAAAATAGATATTACTAAGCAATCATACATACATACCCATTTTTAAAATGCTTTCCGCTTATGCTGGCAACTTCGGACAAAGCTGACTTCCATTTTTGCAACCTCTCCTTTCCAAACCTATGTTCAAGACCAGCGATGGCTTCACCATAACTACCTGTCTGGTATCTTACCTCAGAAGGATCAACATCATAGAAGACAGGCAAAATCTGTTGGTTTTTCCTCTTTTTGCAGTTAAGTATCTCTACAAGTTCATCAAGACACCATATGGAATTTGCAAAGTTTTTGGATAAAACAACAATTGAAATCCTCGATCCTTGCAATGCCTTTAAAACAGACGATGCAATATCATCACCACTCATGAGTCCGTGGTTGCTATCCATGAAGATCTTGAATCTTTTGCATCGCAAAGCATGAAGAAGATTTCCCGTGAAGTTGAGTCGAGTGTCACAGCCTCTAAAACAAACAAAAACATCGTACAGTGGTTGTTCATGTTCATAATCATGATGATTACCAGAAAATATAGCTGCCATCATATATCATATGAAACAAGCAGAATAGTGGTACCAAGTCACACCCTCTAGTATGTTATTTATAATGACTAATTTATGATGATATCCATTAAATTGGCCAAGTGGGACCCACGCGGTTTTGCTTAACTTCCTTGCAGATTCACTCTTGTTTCCTAGTTCCTACTATCACTTCTCAGACCCCGTATGAACCATTTAACCAAGTGAAATATGATGAAATATGATGTAAGGTTTTTATCTCCGTTATCAAAATTAGTCCTACTGTAAATTCTATAATGAAATATGATGTAAGATTTTTATACGTCATAAAACTATTTACACGTAAGTATAATAGGATCGTTTCCGCAGGGAGTTGCGTATTTCAAAAACATTTTCACAATATTTATCACGTTAAGTGTTCGGGTATAAATTGTTTGTTTGTGTAAAACTATTGTTCTATTCGACATAAAAGTAAAACGAGAAGAGATAGGGCTATTTCGCTTGGGGTCAGAGACATCAACCAAGCGTAACAGCTGCAATCTCTTGATCAAATAACGGATTCTAGCTTTTTAAACGATATTATCACAATCACTTGACAATATCATTCGTGTCCAAATGATATCATTATTTCTCAGGGATTGTTTAAACATCGATTTCCCAAACATTTAAACGATCACAAAGTCGATTGGATAGTTTAATCGACGATTTCCCAACCGATTAAATTACCCAAAAGCATTAAGTTCTAGATTAAAAGTGATTATCAAAT
>Ga0315915_1009544_pt1 | contig 10992 bp, 4 predicted proteins | sample MpolbnodulesMG_FD_207738 | JGI IMG/M metagenome (GOLD analysis project Ga0315915, IMG submission 207738) | Medicago polymorpha root nodule microbial communities from Los Angeles, California, United States - branched nodules | ecosystem: Host-associated > Plants > Roots > Nodule | place: USA... | reverse complement strand
GATTACATACAGTATTATACACCTGATTAAATTTGAAAAGCGGACCAAACCCTAACATGTTAAGCAACCCAACAATTAAAAGTTAAAATATTAAATTCAATATATAGGTTCTAATAAATAAAAAATCTACATTTAACTCATATTAACGTGTGTTTTAAAGACACAAATTAGATTTAATAACCTTCGTTCCAAATATTTAAAGACACCAAAAATATTGTTTAGGAGTAATCTTCCGAATGTTTTGCGTATTTTGGAGGTTCAAAAGAGCAACTATCATGCCTCATCGCCGCCACAATAATCCTTTTTTTTTTTATCATAGTGTAAATTAATTTTGACATCTAATTAATTAGTTATTTTTCCATGTCATGTCAAATGGAGATGTAGTCGAGTGATTTGGCAGAAGTAGTGATGTCAATGGGGGCAGGACGTGAGCGGAAAGTATGTCTCTGCTCCCATCCCGCCATTCAACTTATCCCAACTTTGTCTCCATTTATTGGCAATGGAAAGTTTGTCATCTACGTCCACGTTCCCGCATAAACATAAAAAAAAAAAAAAAGCTATTAATTATAGTCAATTAAGTTGAAAACAAAAAAAAAAAATTAATTATTCAAACAAATAATAATAAATAAGTAAATTTAATTATAAAACAAATATAATATAAAGGTGGCGATGGCAATGGGTACCATATGGGTAGGTACTACATTACCTTTCACCATACCCACGTTTGTAAAAAATATCCGTACCCGAGCCCGTACCCTCGTGGGCAACAACTTCAGTGCCCTTCCACATACCCTATAGGTACTTAGTGCCCACACCCGCACTCATTACCCACACTTTAACTATGAAAAGACAATAAAAATATCAGTTGAAATAAAACTATGGTTCAATTTTTTTAAAATCAACTCATAAAATAGTACGAATCGTAATATTTAACAAAATAAAAAACATCCATAAAAAATTGTATACTAGCTGGAGGGATCAATTATTGTTTTAAATAGTGTTTAGGTTTAGGCTTAGTCTTACACAGCTAAATAAGTTTTTACGTTTAAGCTTAGTCTTATATAGCTAAAAAAATAAATAAATTATTTATCATATTATATTATTGTATGCATTACATATAAAAGAAGAGTAAATTACACTTCCCGCCCCTCAAAGATGCTTGAATTACACTCCTCTCCCCTCTTATGTTAAAATATACACTTTCATCCCTTGAAAAATAAAATTTATTCTCCCTTCCCTTATAAAATGTTTGAATTACAACCACCTCCCTTGATAATTAAATATGCACTACACTTTAATCTATTTTAACATAAATAAATATTTTTATGATATATATTAATTTTAAACCACCATTTAAGAAAAATTAATTCATTTCTTTATAATTTCAATGTCAATGATAATTAAATTTAAATATTTTGTTGTTGATTTTATAATTTAGAGTATAAAATAACTTTTAAATAACCATACTTTATTGTCTTTAGTAATTTTTTACATATTTTAATTTTATTTTGGGTTGTTTCATATTTTATAATAGGGTTTGAAACTACATATTAATGGTTCCGTGAGCATAGCTCAGTTGGTAGGACAATGCATTGTTATATGCAGGGGCCGAGATTCGAACCCCGAACACCCCACTTATTCACCTTATAAGGTGAATTCTAGCCACTAGGCTACCTGACCCAAAAAAAAAAAAAACTACATGTTAATGAAATTGTGAATAAAAAATAGCAAAAAATATGTATTCTATTTTTTATTATATTAAAATAACCTGTAATACTATTTTTTTTCGATGTGTGTTAGATTGTTATTTTTTTGCTAGATTATTAGAAATAAAAATAAATATTGAGGGAGTAAAGTGTAGATTTTAACATAAGAGGGGAGGGAAATGTAATTGAAGCTTCTCTTGGGGGAGGGGAGTGAAAAGTTTTCTAATATGTTTTGAATAAGAGGGGAGAGGAATGTTTATTTTAACATAAGAGGGGAGGGGAGTGTAATTTACTCATAAAAGAAATATGTACCTTTCCCCGTGAGCATAACTCAGTTGGCAGGGACAGGCATTGTTATATGCAGGGGCCGGGGTTCGAACCTTGGACACCCCACTTATTCATCTTGAGATAGAATGAGTCTCTTCTAACTTAACCAATGTATTAGGTTCGAATACAGCCCTGGGTATGCAGCAACGTTAAAACTCTTAGGGGAGCTTGCCGTCCATTTTAAATCCTAAAATGCTCGAGGAATTAGTCTCAGCAGTTGCGCGCGGAGGATTCTCGGTTTACATAAAAAAATATAAAAGAAGTTTTTCCTCTCAAAAGAAAAATATAATGTCGTCCCAATAAAAAAAGTATAACACTAAATACTTGTACATATCCATATGAAACATATGTTAATAAATTGCTCGAGAACTGGATCCTCACAAGCGGGGATATGATGTTCGTCTCTATCTTTAAACTACTCTTGGCGGGACTTTCTTTAAACAGGACAATCCCTACATGGACCCCATTTTTTGGATGAAAATTGACATCCCGGGAAAAATACACATTTTCAATATAATATTATCAACAATGATGCTCAAACACACTTTATTCACATAAACTCATATTTATCTATATTCTTATTAGGGTTGAGCAGCTAATCCAGACCCGCCCGAAACCCGCATAAACAAGCTTGTATACGGGTGGGTGAAATCGGGTCTACCAGGTCATTGGATGGAGGATACAGTTTCATATGGTTTGAGATGGTCGGGAACGGTTCTGCCAAAACCAAAACTCTATAACTGAACCCGACCGTGTGTTACACTAAATCCAGATCTATTAAGGCCCAATTATATTAGGCCCAAACAAATCTATCAAAACCCTAGTTAGAAAGAGTCACAACAACGCGCCTCTATTCCCTGTACTCCATCTCTAACCTCAAACTGCAATCTCCATTGTTCTTCAAACCCATTATTCATCAAAACTCCATCGTCGTCTTCGCTCTTCACCCTCGTATTCTCCTTTCCTTCCCTTTGCTGCAATTTGTTTGCCTCTCTCTATCTCTCTCACACACATTCTTTGTATGTTTGCCGTTTCAGTAGAGGTTAAAAAATAGAGGTTCAATTCATGTCCATTGTGCTTCTTCTTCCTTGTGTTCTCTGCTTTGTAAGTTTTTCCCCTTGTTGAGGCACATAACCAAATCAAACCACCTGAGCAACCCGCCCAACCGACTAATCCGAGATACGTCGAAACCGAGACAAGATACGGACGAAATTGGTTCTTGATTTGATGTCGTCGGTTTTGTATAGAATGGCGATTTCGAGCCTGAACCCGGCCGAAACCGTCTGGTGCTCAGCCCTAATACTTATCGCATCATCGACATATAACATATAATATATCAAAACTCACTTGAGTTGGTCTGATTGTATTGACTTGGGACCTGAGAGTGTGCTCCTCCTCAAAGTCTCAGGTTCGATTCTCCTGATGCCAATTTAGGTGGACTAATTTATCTTCTTCAAAAAAACATATAATATATCAATTTTAATAAAATAGTTAAAGGTTCAAAGTTTGAATCATGGTAATAGAGAACACATTAAAATGACAATTAACATAGTAACATTTTTTTATTAAAAAATTCAACGGACTAAGTGATTGAAAAATCCATTGAACCAAGTGATTAATGAACTTCATCAAATGACGAATCGTTCGAGGGAACTCAAATTTAATTTGTGTGTGGAAAGATTCTTGACTACACTGTACTTACTTCGTGATCAAATCTCGAATTACGAGCGAACACTTATCTTAGGAAACGAATGGTTAATACAAACACAAAAAAAGTCTTTCATTTTTTTAATTACATTTTTATCGTAGATAGACAGAAAAACAATAGTCATTGAAAGTTCACATACATATCCAAGTAAATCTCTTGTGCCTTTGATATAACAATTGTGCATTTTTGCTAAGATTTGTGGACTTTTCTAAAATTATTTTGCACTTTTTTTTTTTGTAGACAATATTTTTTACACTTAGTTCCTATTTTTTATATTTTAATTTTAAGAAAAATTGAAACATTTTTTTCTTCTATTTTTCTAATTAATTTATTTTACAACAAAAACCCCTAAAACGTAAAAACCCTACGATCTGCGTAACCTACTTCTTTCTCTTCTCCGTCACCAACAACAAGCCACTCACAGGTTTGTCAAAGGTTCAATCTGTTAAGCTTAGATTACAACTTAACCAATTAACATAAACGTGTTATTATTACGAGTTATGTTTGAATATATTTCTGATTCATTTGGTATTTTGATTTTCTGAAGGACTGTGAACTAATTGAAGATGACTCGCGGCATAAAACATCGTCAAAAGGCAAAGAGCAAGAATAAGGTATCATTTTTATTCCTCATTCAACAACCCCTTTTATTGTCTTACTTCATTCTGTTTTTTTTTTTGTGGGCACTTCTAATTTTTGTGTATTTTTGAAAAAATTGAAGAAACGGAGTGAATCATCTTCGGCAGCGGCGGCGCCACAGGTTCCGGTAAAAGTATGGCAACCTGGTGTGGATAAGTTGGAAGAAGATGAAGAGCTTCAGTGTGATCCTTCTGCTTACAACTCTCTTCATGCTTTTCATATTGGATGGCCTTGTCTTAGGTAAAGAACAAAGCTTTCAGCTATTTTTTTAAATTATAAATAAAACCCATTATTTTGCTGGAGTTATTACTGTTAAATGTTAAAAGTTACACAATACAGTTCTTAAATTCATTTTCGCATCACCATTGCAATTCAAGAGCTATGAAGCATAAACACAGTCACATGACGCAGACACTGACACGTTGACATCAATAATAATTTGAGAAAATGACATAATTCAATGTAATCACTTGTGTTGGTGTAGTACACTGGCAAGTTTCACACACCAAACACACCTTCAATCGGAAGTGTCGGTGCTTTAGAGTTCAAGAGGAGAATCTATGCCACATTTTTTGGGCGTTTGCTTTAATTTCTGTTTTGTATATCTGAGACCTACATGTCATGATTTATTTTTTGTTTGGGGATTTTGACAGCTTTGATATTTTACGCGACACCATGGGCTTAGTTCGAACAGAATTTCCACATACAGTGTATTTCATTACAGGGACACAGGTTAGCTTTATTTTTTGTGTGTGTGTTTTCTTTTATAGGATGTCTCATGAATCATCTTGAAGGCGTCTACTGTTCATTACAAATCAAATGGGGTAACGGAAAAGTTGATATTGGGCTTTGTAGACGAATATCTAGTAGAACTTTTTGTCCTTTAATGGACTTTTGAGTTTTTAATTCACTTTATTTTGTGACCCAACACATAGAATCTCCTTGTGATGCTATCTGCTAGCTTCTGTATTGTCATCATCATCATAACTAGTGACTATCACTTAACAATTAGCATTTCCTGGTCATGTTTTACTAGCTTTGTTTCTTGTGTCTTTTGCTTTGATTAGCAATCTTGTTGATAATGTGTTGCATGTGCCCCAGGCTGAGAAACCTTCTTGGAATTCTATTGGGATTTTTAAAGTATCCAATATTTCTGGGAAGAGACGTGAGCTGGTGCCTAAACGTGAAACTGATGACTCTGAAATGGATGGTGAGGATAGTGATAGCGAGGATGATAGCGAAGATGAAGAAGAAGGTGGTGCCGGTGGTCCTACTTTGCAGGTAACATCCTCTTCATATGAGTTTTTCACTCAATCACCTCTGTGTTGAAGTTGATCTTACTGACATGTTGGTTCTGTTTACACCTATAGTTGCGGAAGGTAACCCACGAAGGTTGTATCAACCGGATACGCTCCATGGCACAAAATCCCCATATATGCGCATCTTGGGCAGAATCTGGTCATGTGCAGGTTAGTTTTAAAAACCTGATGTTTTATTTTTTATATTTGTAGTGAACTTTGATGTAAGATTCACTTATTTTTTGAACTATTATGAAAATTCATGGGATATGGCAGTGTCCATGTTCAATATGTAATGATAATATGTCACACTAATAATGGTTGCCTTTTAACTTATAACAACACATGTCAGTTGGGGAAACTCCAAGTGGGTTTTATTTTGTTCTGTTCAACTATTATGTGTAGGACTCCTATATTTGATTTTAACTTAACAGTTTAACATATACAAACCCTTTTAAAACATGTATCAATAACATAGTATGAAAATGAGCCATTATTTGGCACCCTTCAACTTTTCTGTTGTATGAAATCTTTCCTACATGCTATTAGAGGCTAGAACTACTAACTTTATTTTATCATATTAGATTTTATGATTTCTCTTGAACCAAGTTATTTCTATTGGATCAGAGGGTTATTTCTTTTTTGTTTCAATGTTGTGGCTGAATAGCTCAAAGGATTCACAATGGGAATAGAGGGAAGATACTATTAAAAGTGTCAAGTTTTTTTCAGCAAATTGGACTGATTGGTTTTGTTTTGAATGTTGTTATTTTGCCATGGGCTGATGTCCCAGGTTTTGCTAGCACTCATTACCTACTAAGAAGTAAAGAGAAACGATAGAGACCCCCACATTAACAGTTGAATGATTGAAATTTTTCTAGTAAAGTGAGTATTTAAGAGCTTGAAAAATGAAAATGGAACCGAGGACTCGTTTTGGATGTATTTTGATTGATAAGACATAAAAGCCACACAGATTTTGTCATTTTGATTCTAATGACTAATGAGTTGAAGTTTGATGGTAGAATGTATAAGATTGAAGTGTCTGTAAAAAATTTAGCTACATGATTGTGGTGGGACTTTATTGTTTTTGTTATGGTCTTGCTTTTACAAACCATGCAGACACTAATTGTGAAACATATGTATAAAATGGAATCACAAAACCTTATAGGTTAATATTTGAAATATGGCCCATAGTTTGTTTAGTACTATAACAGTTGTATAGATCAAAGTTGCTATCCCACTACCTGACTTGTGAACCTACCAACATTAGTATAGATAATATTTCTGCGGTTCTACAACAGGTCGGGAGATAATACTTCCGACAAAGTTCAAAGCTAGTATCTCGTTTGATTTGATAGGATAAATTATCCTGTTCCAGGTATAATTTTCGCCCTTGGGTACAAATGAGGTTACTCAGTCCTAAGTATTGCAATTGCAACATATTGAAATTTTTTAAGGTTCTTAAATTTTCGCGGCAGCTAAGGTTGTTAAGGGTTGCAATTTATATTTCTCTGCACCATCTCTTTCAATCGAAGAAGTTAAACTCTACTTCATTCTTACCAAGTTGTATATTTTTGTTCAAATCTGATTCTGTGTAATAAATTTGTAGATCTGGGACATGAGCTCTCATCTTAATGCTCTAGCAGAGACAGAAACCGAAGGTGTCCAAGGAGTTGATGCAGTTCAGGCTCCACTACAAAAATTTAAGCACAAAGATGAAGGCTATGCTATAGACTGGAGTCCTCTTGTTCCAGGGAGGCTTGTATCCGGTAATCATCGGGCTTATTTTTTATTTTTTAGATATATCTGTTTCTAGCATTTCTTCATGTTTCATTGTCAAAGTAGATATAAGGCTTGATGTTGATCTTCATGTTTGAAGGGGATTGCAATAATAGTATTTATCTGTGGGAGCCTACATCTGCTGCAACATGGAATATTGAAAAAACTCCTTTTACTGGACATACTGATAGTGTTGAAGATCTGCAAGTATGTACTCATCCGCCAAGCAATACCTTTTTCGGAGCATTTCAGTGTTCAGTCTCTAACATAAGTATTTTTTAAATTTACTTAAATGTATAGTAAGCGTTCTGTTGTTCTATGAACCCTTGCAGTGGAGCCCTACAGAACCTCATGTTTTTGCTTCTTGCTCCGTGGATAAAAGCATTGCAATATGGGATACTCGTTTGGGGAGGTCACCGGCTGCGTCTTTTCAAGCACACAAGGCTGATGTGAATGTATTGTCATGGAACAGGTATTCAGCATTGACTTTTGGTGTTCCATCAACTCAATTTTCATTCTATATCTCCTCATGTCTGTTGTATTTCATTGTACTGAGTAGGTTGGCTAGTTGTATGTTGGCGTCGGGTAGTGATGATGGGACTATATCTATTCGTGATCTCAGACTGCTTAAGGTATGACATGAACTAGATTTTGAAAGAAACTTTCATATTGTCTAATTTCTTCCGCCGACTATTTTGTTTTTGTTATTAAAGATGATGTGAAAGTGCATTATTTTTTGAATAGGAAGGAGATTCAGTAGTAGCACATTTTGAATACCACAAGCATCCAATCACATCCATTGAGTGGAGTCCACACGAAGCTTCTTCATTGGCCGTTTCATCTGCTGATAATCAACTTACGTAAGTAAATACGGTATTGAAAGCAATACACCATCCACATAATTGTTAGTCGAATTCCTAATAAATTTCAGGGGTTTTATTCTGTCTCTCTCATATTATCTCTGGGTTTTACCTTTCGCGGACTCTGCAAATAACTTGAGCTTTATATTACCAAACTGCCTTTTTTTTCTTCCTTTGAATTTAACAAGTTTTGTAATCCTTTGCCACAGAATATGGGACCTTTCTTTAGAAAAGGACGAGGAAGAGGAGGCTGAATTTAGAGCTAAAACCCAAGAACAAGTAAATGCTCCTGAAGATCTGCCTCCCCAACTATTGTTTATCCACCAGGTAATTTGAATCACTTTGCTCAACATTTTGAGTACGTTTGGAAAAACTTATATACAACTTAGTTGAACTTATCTTATGACATAAGCACCTGCGGAAGTGTTTGAAATAAGTTATGAAAATAGTTTATTTCATGTTTATAAACAATTTTCAGCTTATTTCAATTTAAGCTAGGTTATGGAAACTGCTTAAAACTTGTATGAAAATATTTTAACCTCATTCCTTCTTTGATTATACAATAGCTTATATATAAGTGTTTACATTGGCTCTTTACCATAATAGAACTCCTTCACTAGTTATATTAATATTTATCCTCTTCCTTTAACTTGAAACAGGGACAAAAAGACCCCAAAGAACTGCATTGGCACACACAGATTCCTGGAATGATAGTATGTACTGCAGCAGATGGATTCAACGTCCTCATGCCTTCAAATATTCAGAGCACCTTGCCATCAGAAGCTGCATGATACACGACATTGCTGTTCAGTTTTCAAGCACCTTACAAGGCAGTATCTGCTATAGGTATTGTTATTTTAGTTTGGATAAGGTGCTTCGCGGTGCAAACATCCTCAATCTAAGTTATGCCAAAGGAATTTTGCTTTTGTACTTTTTTGTTGTTGTTTACCTTTCCATTAATTTCATTAATAGAAATTAAACTGAGATGGTAATATTTGAGTTGAGTGTTTTGAGATGGTGGTGGAAGCTAAACTGAGATATTAACATTATTTATGCAAACTTTGCTTCCATTATGTTTCTTGTGAACTAAAAAATATTCTTGTTTATGTTAGATGATAGCGCCCAAATATTTGAAAGAAAAATGAGGATCTTGTAGTATTTATTTCCATTTTTCGACCTTGTGTTTCTTGTCCCTTGCCACCACCTTCCAACGACTCTGTTTTTTGCTGTGTCCATTTTATGCCTCTTTTGCAAGACTTGCACAATTTTTTTAAAATATGTTCTGGTTTAATAGGATATAAGAGATCAGGCTAAAACTGTCAGAGGGAATAGGTGTTTGAATCATAAATTATAAAACGATAAAATTGCTTCCCTCAAAAAAATAAAATAATAATACTATTCTCACGAGTCACCGCACAAAAATAATATTGGCCTAACCCTACCTCTAGATGTTAATTTAAGGCTAAACATCCAATTTAGTCTCCAATAATATGGACACGATCCTACGGACAGAATAATATTCAAATTTATTTATGAAAAAATTTGATGGGAGGACACATTAGTCCCTCCCACATTGATTTCTTGAATTTCAAATCCATCTAAATTAGTCTTTCATTATTTTGGATCAAATAAATTCCTTTGTATTACTTTGCCTCTCATTCTTCTTTCCTTCCACAAACCCTAAACCATTTGTGATCGAGAGACGACTGAGAACACCCATCATACAGCCATCGCAAGACCGTTGCACAACCATATCGCCCAACCATTTCATAGACCAGCACTGCCCATTTTAATATCATGTGATTCTGGTTTTTCTATGCTATGGAATTATTTTTGTATAGAACAATCTATCTATCAACAAAAAAAATTTGCGATAATTTTTTATTGATATATTTATTATTTAATTTAAATTATTAGTATTTTAAAGAGGGAGATAAACTGCAATTAATTTAGTCTAATGTACATTTTTTGGTTTTCTTAGAACTAAATATATTATCAATCAACAATAGATAAAAATAGAAGAAGTAACCCATGCGAAAGAATAAACAAATTTAGTTTTATAATCATAATTAATAAATTATATTAAATGAAGAAAACTATTTCAAATTTTTATTCTATTAAAAGATTCAAATTTTAAATTTAAATGGTACATAAGAATAAGATAGGGACATAGGTTTGATTTTATCTTGGTGGCTGAGAAAAAAACAAGAAAAAATTATGAAAAAAGACAAACAAAAAAAGTAGTAAAAGAAAGAATGAAATGCACGTACCATAATAGTATATTAGTTAATAGCATGTGTTATGCGTCCACTGTGACGGTTCCACTCTCCTCTGCTCTGCTCTGCTCATTCCAAATGGTTGGAACGTTTTTTTTTCCGTTCAAACAAACAACACTCCCATTTCTTTGTTTCAACATTCTAGTATGTTTCTCTTTCTCTGAATTTCATTTTTGTAGATAAAAATGAACAAGAAACTTAACTGTTAAGAATCTCACTCTATTATTACTACTGTACTTATCAAATGATGCTTACAGCTTGTAGTGCTAAGTTTGGTTGTGTTTGTTTTGCAGAATTTATTTCTATTTCTGGTTATAGATTCATGTTACTATTTTCTCTTTGATAATAATAATTTAAGTAAAGACTGAACTTTTATGAAGAAAAAAAATAAGTGACTGTTTT
>Ga0315915_1009540_pt1 | contig 10995 bp, 6 predicted proteins | sample MpolbnodulesMG_FD_207738 | JGI IMG/M metagenome (GOLD analysis project Ga0315915, IMG submission 207738) | Medicago polymorpha root nodule microbial communities from Los Angeles, California, United States - branched nodules | ecosystem: Host-associated > Plants > Roots > Nodule | place: USA... | reverse complement strand
TCCTCAAAAAAATTAAAAAAAAATGAGTGTTTAATAATTACTATATGTGCTCCCTTGCATGTTTAAAAATTACTGAGTGTTTTTTTTAACTCAAATTTGGAGCAGTCTTGTATTTTCTTCTTTATATAAATGAGAGGTTGAACACATAAATAATATATGCGCAAATATGGCTTAGAGAGAAGGTCATTTTCTTTATATCCAAAATACATGTAATTTTTTTTATTAATATTACACAAAGTAGATAAATAATAAGGTTGGTAGAAAGTATAATATAATTTCTTCTTAAAAAAAATGTATGGTATAAAATATATTAGAAATTATATTAGAAAGTATAAAATATATAGAATCCAAACACCCTGATTCAAGGGAAAAACAGTTTGGATTATATAACCTGAATTGTATCAACACGAATTCTGAGTTTGCAACATTGATAGTAAGTTTAAGGACCATAATAATTTTCCCAACTCTCATCCTTCTGTTTTAGGTTATTGTTAGTTGTTCTCAGTCGAAAATCCAAATTTCAGTCTACTTGATCAGATTGTTCCGAAACATTCCCAAAAAATCAGAAGAAAAAAAAATCAAGGATCAAGACTCCCCGAGAATGGACTTCTTACGAGACTCTGCCCCTCAAAAACCAAACTTCCATCAGAATGTACTACAACAACTTAGGAGACTCTGCCCCCAAATTTTAATTTTTTTTTTCATATTTTCAGAAAATTCCGAAAAAATTTGCATTAGTTATATTTGATTTTTAGAATTTTTGTTGTATTTTTTTATTTTATTTCACATGATTTATCATCTTTTAACTTTGTTTTTAAAAGCGAAATTCGCAACTGCTGAAATAGGGTGGAAAAAGTTACGATCTTAAGGTACAATTAAAAAGGACACTGCAAGTCAGTTTAGCTCAAAGGCTGTTATGGATGAATTTGAGTATTTGAAGGATCACCAAGTTCGACTCTCATAAATAGCTACTATCAATTTTTATTTCTTTTGTTGTTGCTTTTTAGGTACAATTTTTTATATTGTTGTTGATTCTTTTAAGGTACAATTCTTATAATTTGGGACAAATGGAGTATTATTTAGTATGTTGAACCTTGGCAGAACAAATCTATTTCATTTTTCAAAAATAACTAAACAAATGATATTAATGAAGTATTCGTAAAAAAAATGATATTGATGAAATAAATTACTTTCATGATAGTTTAAACCCTAGATTTTTCCAATCGCAATCAAGAATGTGTTGGGGATGAAAAAGATTTTCAAAGAGGATTCGTTTGCCATAATTAAAGTATATTTGGAGCTGTTGGTTTAAAATTGAATCAATGTTGTACTAAGGAACCTCAACATATACCCCCCAAGAAATACAGTGTCATTCAATGAAGAGTTTGAAAATACACAATCTTAGAAGGGAAGGATAACATGTTGTATAAAATGATGTATGAATAGAATTTTATGAATAATAAATACACAGAATGTTGTACTAAATGTGAAGGGAAGGATTTGAAATGGCTTATACGAGTTAATTGGAATAAATGTTTCATCGGTATTTATGGAGATGGCATGTGGGTTTTGAATTGTATGCAAAAAAAGTTGCTCTTTAAGTACTTGGGGCTTCTAGTGGGAGCGAATTCGAGTAAGATATGATGAAAAAGAATCATGTATTGTCGTAGCATGTCACCTATCAGAGTCGCCTCCATAACTAGCTATGTTGTTGACGATGAAGGAATTTCCCTGGCAAGTATCATTTACCATGCCGCTGATGGTTCCTTGAGGAAAATTTCTCCATTCACACATAAAGAAGATATTTTAAATGCTACATATAGCATAAACATATTACTAGAAGTGGGGTTAATAATATACCCTCAGGAAGTTTGTATTACCTCTAAGCTATCAAACATTAAGATATTCATTCTAGACCAAAGGTAACTTAAAAGCATGAATTTGGTTTTAGTGTATGTGCGTTAGAGATGTTCTTACTGCCCCACTTTTTACTAATAGAAGAAGAAAGGACTGTCAAACATAACAGAAGTAGCGTAGTACTGCGGCAACTTCTCCAAATATTCCAAACCGTATTTTCACGTTTGGAACTTGGTTGCTTGATAGCCTGTGAACCTGAAATCATCATTTTCAGCACTTGGATTTCAATACTGCCGTCTTCTCTTGGATTTCACTGCTGTTGATGTTCTTCATTCAGCAATGCACAGCAAGAGTTTATAAAATCGTATTCCTTCTGATGAGTTCCAGTTTTCTTCAAGTTTTGATCCATAAATTAGTAAATCTTTTGTAGTGGTTACATATTTTGGTATCTCAGTGAAAGAAGTACTGAATTTCATCCAAAATTCAAGATTCTCATCAAGAAGTTCATCAATTCCCATCCTGAATCTCTCTTCAACAACAGAATTGCAACTCTTGTCTCTGAAGAGTTGTCGTCCTTCACTTAAGTCCTTTGTTCATGTTACGACTTTTAAATTTCATTTTGGCGCTAGATTTTCTGGATTAGTTTTATCAGAATGATATTCATTCATGAGGGAGCTTAACTTTTCGCTCACTTCCTTAAGTATTTTGGACAAAAATAACATTGATATGAAGAGCTCATAATAAATATATATTCGTAAGTGATACAGAGAGCTCAGAATAAATATATTCCTACATGATATATCAGTCGCTAAAAAAAGAATTGCATTTGCTGCTCATAATAAATAACCACTAATATTCACAAATTTCCCATTTGATATGTCACATGATTTTATACAAAAATCAAAATGTATGTTATAACCTCACTAAACCTTGTCAAGCAGACGCAAAAGACAAATCTCTGAAGCTAGTTCACCATTAACATCCTTGCAATACACATACAACCACGTGGCAGCATTTTAAAGCGCATCAGTATTGTCAACACAGTGGAAGTCAACACAATCTGTACCACAACAGCACTATCCCTCCATGAACAGCCTTTATCTTCCCTGATTTTGTTATGCTGGAATCTGCTTACATTTTTTAATTCTTCTTATATCTGTATCACTGCTTTCTTTTAGCCCTATAATCAAGAAAGGAAATAAATATACTTGATTAGTCACTTTTATTGAGGTTCTGGCACCACTAAGTGAGAAAATATATATCTACTATCAAAAAGACCGATGTGAAAAAATGTCATTTTACACTCTAACCAACTTTGTTAACTGGTTATAAATTAAATAAAAGGGCTAACCTTGAAGAAATGTACAAATGTAATAATGGTTTAGTGGAGTCTTCTATTATGTTTCTTATTGCAATGATAAAGAAAGGAATCAAGCCAAATGTGGCGACTTTCAACTCCATAATTGATGCATTCCGACAATCGCCAACTTTGGAATATGGAGTTCATGGTTCTTCGCAATCCATTGAGTATCCGAGTGAACAATCTTCTTCTATGCTTATCGATGATGCTTTTCAGAATAAGACCAGGGATGACTGGATCTTGAAGATGTTCGAGCAACTTGCTGCTGAAAAAGCACGAGACACAATGAAGGATAGGAGGGGACGACAAGACCATCACTACATATTGTGGCTCTTCCAGAAAATGTATGAGCTGCACATTAAACCAAATGTTGTAACATTTTCATCCATTTTGAATGCTTGCAGGTAAATACTTTGAATATATTTGTTTTTATTAACTTCAATTAAACAACTTTTGTTAATGTGTACGTTGACATTCTCGCTTGAATATGTAACTGATCTCAAATCTTATAATATGATGCAGACGTTGCAATTCATTTGAGGATGGTTAAAAGCTGTTAGACGCGCTCCGCTTGTTTGATAACCAGGTGTATGGTGTAACACATGGACCTATGATGGGTTACAGAGAACAAGTCTGGTTCCAGGCTAAGACTCTATTTGATGAAATGATGCCTATGGATTCTTCAACTGCATCCACATTTTATAATGCACTCACAGATATGTCGTGGCACTTTGGTCAGGTAAAAAGTCCAGCCATTAGAAACAAAAAAATTGAAGTTCTCCGCATCAGTTAGTCTTGTAAGAATTTTGGTCATTTTCTATTTATTTATTAATGATACGGAGAACTTCAAAAAAAATTTCATCTAATGGCTGGAATTTTTACCTGACCAAAGTGCCACAACATATGTGTGAGTGCATTATAAAAGGCGGATGCAGTTGAAGAATCCATACACATAATTTCATCGAATAGAGTTTGAGCCTGGAACCATACTTGTTCTCTGTAAGTTGTAACCCATCAAAAGTCCATGTGTTACACCATACACCTGGTTATCAAACAAGCGGAGCGCGTCTAACAGCTTCGAACTATCCTCAAATGAATTGCAAAGACTGCATTATATTGTAAGATTAGAGATCAGTTACATATTCAAGTGAGAATGTCAACGTACACAATTAACAAAAGATGTTTAATTGAAGTTAATCAAAATAAATATTTTCAAAGTGTTTTCCTGCAAGCATTCAAAAAGGATGCAAATGTTACAACATTTGGTTTAATGAGAACCTCATACGTTTTCTGGAAGAGCCACAATATGTAGTGATGGTGATGTCGTTCCCTCCTATCCTTCAGTGTGTCACCATCATTTTCAGCATCAAGTTGCTGGAACATCTTCAAGATCTGGTCATCCTCGGTCTTGTTCTGAAAAGCATCATCGATAAACATAGAAGACGATTTTTCACTCGGATACTCAATGGATTGCGAAGAACCATGAACTCCATATTCCGAAGTTGGCGATTGTCGGAATGCATCAATTACGGAGTTGAAAGTCACTACATTTGGCTTGATTCCTTTCTCTATCCTCCTTGGTTTGGCTCTGGGTATTTTTATAGGGTAATTTTTAAAGCTGAAACGGTCATATTTTTACGTGAAAAGTTGTGTCCGTTGGAATAAATAGAAGTTGTCATTAAATGGCCAACTTTTATTATTTTTATTTTCTAGTTTATAATATAAATAGAAGTATGATTATGTGATATCCACACAAAAAAAGTAAAAAAATATTGAGACTTTAATAACTACTAGATTTGTTTTGTACCAAAAACACAACTACTATATTTGTTCATTTGAAGATACTACAACTTTTAATACTTACTGAGATTGTTACTTTTACTCAAATTTGAACGATTTTATATATATTGAGATTGCTAAAGAATATCTTAATTAAATCGTTTATTTTGAACGTCAAACAAATTATTTATGTGCCACCAAATAGCCGATATTGAATTCGCCAAAGCAGCTACGACTGTGTCTCTAACAAAGTTGCTCCAATTCTATTTACTAATAGAAGAAGAACGGACTGTCAAACATCACAGAAAGAGCATCGTACTGCACAAACTTCTCCTAATGATAGACAATCCAAACCTCGCCTTTTATGGATTAGTTTGATCATAATGATATTCATTCATGAGAGAGCTTAACTTCTCCCTCAATTCCTTTAGTCTTTTGGACAAATATAACATGGATATTTACAAATAAATATATTCCTAAAAGATATAGAAGTCTCTTAAAAAATAATCACATTTGCAGCTCATAATAAATAACCAATAATATTCACAAATTTCCCATTTGATATGTCACATGATTTTATACAAAAGACATCCAGAGGCTTACTCACTAAAGCATGAACAGCAGACACAAAAGACAAATCTCTGAATCTAGTTCACCGTGAACAGCCTTGATCTGCTCCTCATTTTCCCAATATCTAAAAACCTAATTATCATAAAAGCATTTTTGAAACTCTTTCCACACTGTAACATTGGAATCTGTTCCCAAAGCTTGTCAACCTCTTCAACTGCCTGCTTTATCGTAACTATGAGTTTGAATTCTTTTTATATCTGCACCACTGCTTTCTTTTAGCCCTTTAATCAAGCAAGAAGATAAATATTCTTGATTAGTCACATTTATTGAGCTGCTGGCACCGCTAGGTGAGGAAATATATATCTACTATCAAAAAGACCATTTTACACTCTGATCAACATTGGTAACAAGTTACAAATTAAATAGAAGAGCTAACCTTGAATAAATGTACCTTTACCTTGCACTATTAGTTACATACCTTTTCCTTAGCTGCGGCAACTTTGCATTCTGCTTCTTTCACTTTTTGAGCTAATTTTACATTTTCATCGTCAATATAACTCCTTAGTTTCCTGAACATATTAAACAAGATAAAGACAATTACTGAGAAGACAAAGGAAGAGAAAAAAACAGAAAAAATTATTAAAGATATGCAAACAATGAACTAGAAGAAAAGTTCTAATAACAATTTTCAGTTTGAACTTAAAATACTTACATTGTGCACAGAGCTTCATCATAGATAAAATTCACGAGGCATAGTTTTTTAGATAAACTCATATCATAATATTCCACTAATTCCTTCAAGGTTGAGGTTTTAAATGCATCTCCAAGTGGTCTATAAGTAAGATATGTGTTTGGCTAAAGATTAAGGGGGTAATGCTGTTTGTTGCGAAACTAAAGTAAACGAAACACACGAATTCTTCTACCTGGTTATTATACGCCACTATTTGACCATGTATTAATGTCATGATCCCACTTTAACCCACCACCTGACCATGTATTGTGTGAAATGAAAATTTTATTTTATTTCACAAAGGTGTCATATACCGAATTGAATAGTGCATATTGTTTACAAAACCGAACGCGCAAGCTTTCTTGTGTTTCGTATGTGCCTTGTTTCGTACTAAATAGCAGTGCTCAAGGTTGTGGTTTCAAGAGCGTCTCCAATGAACATAATATAAGTAATTTATCAGGTGTAGTTTATCTCTCAATTAATCGCTACACTGTGCCACATCACATTTATACAACCCATAATATTTTTTAATCCAATGATACATATTTAATTCTTTTGTTGGTTGATTGCAAAGAAGCCGAGGATAACTAATTCTATATTTGTATGAAGCAAGTTATAAGGTATGATAGCATAATTAAATAAGATACTCTACAATCTAATAGATATGCTCCAATGAAAACAGATTTTATGGAACGGTTATTTAGATTTGAAACTCAATTATGAAAACCTTGGTGAAGATGCTCTAACTGGATTTAACAAGGTCTGGTATATCAGTTGATTGTACTGTTTTGTATAAATAAATATGTAGAACATTACAACATCAAATGCAAGACTAGGAAATATCCTGCAATTTGTTTTTAAGTTGTTTGTGGCAGATTCTATGAAGATTAATATTGGATTCCCCAACTTTGTTTCTTTCTAATCCCAATTGTACAAAATTACAAGTTTACAATTACGCATTGTTATACTATAATAAACAAACTGCTATCCCCATTCCCTAAAAATAAACAAACTCACTTTAGAATTACCAAACAATTACAAAATAAATAAAATTAGAAAGAAAATACTGATAAAATAAATGTAATTGTTATAATCTATGCAGTCACAGAAAGTAGCTTTTGCACCATGGCATTGACATTATGCTTTTGTTAATAACTAAATTAACTACCAGCAACTTACGATTAGAGTAATCCCTACACTGAAATTTCGTAATCATCCAAGCAATCATTATATTTGTTAGCTCAGGCGATTCAACAGCTTCAGTAGCCCAAAATGTAGAAGAATAATTCAAAAATCATCTTTATACATGAGGAATTAATATGATTACACGGTTAATACAAAAGGCATTCAAATTCTAACTTAATAATTTCCAAATCAACAAGTAGAGAGACTGAGATCTTTGAATTTAATTGCAGAAGTAGCAAGTAGAGAGTTTAAATTATAAATATCATAAAAGGGAAATATGGACTATTCTCAACAGTATTAGAACTAATATGATCACAGTGTTTGACGCATTTTTTTAAAATCCAATATAAACGGATTGGATAAAAAAGTACATGAAGAAAAAGTAGCAGGATCAAAGAAAAAATCATTTGCACCCCAAGCCTTGGGACCATCCATCTGACCATGAGTCTCCTCTACTTTTGTTTTCAATTTATCCTTTGGATTTCTTTTCCGCTCAACGTTGCTGTCATTACATACTTCCTGCAACTCTTCCCGTCTCGCTTTTTTGGTTTTCTGAGGATATGTTTTAAAACCTTTATTTCCACCATGGGATTTTCGCTTCCCAGTTTGCCCAGATTGATCTGTAGGTTCTTGATCATTATTTTTCCTACAAGGGCACTCAAATTTCAGAAACAACACACAATGGTAAAAAAGGAAAACGACAACACCGAAATAAAAAAACATACTCAAACAAGAACTCACCTGCAAACGCTGCAGTCGCAAATGCCTCGGCACCTTGGGCACACCCAGTCATTCAAATTATATACCTCTTCTATCTTTTCCCCATATCTAAATTGAACACAAAATTACAAGAACACAGTAAGTTAATATGCATATGTACTATTAATAAAATAGAATAATACTGAAAATCAAATAAAAAAGTAATAAAAAAAGGGTGAACCAAACCTAGTCTTGAGGCAATTGTGGCAAAATTTCAACACACAAGGCTTTCCATCTCTTGGATTTTTGCATGTAGCAGGAAAATCCTTTTTATGCCGGCACTTCAATGTGAAAAACCAAGCAAACCAAATCATCATCTTATTATTAGAATAGCAAATACAAACCAAAAGAAGTTTGTTATTCTAATACAAACCATGTTATAATTTCTCTCTCTAGCAATCACCACATCTCAGATGAAAAAACACATGAACAAAATCTAAAAAAATAAAGATACACACACAAAGATTAAAACTTCAAAAATCAAGAAAAACAGTAATTTTTTTCCGAGTTTTCACAACCTATGGCATTAAAATTTACTAAATCATAACATTAGTATGGATCTTGAGAAAACAATATAAACCAAATACAACCTGTGAAGCTCATGCTCTTTATTTTACTTAATTTTATTCTACTTATGCTCTTTATTTTACATCTTCAATCAATACATTAATTATTTATGAATCTAATTACCAGTTACTCCATAATCATAACCTGTGAAGCTCAAACACAAACATTGACACCGGATACGACACTAACAATTAGATAAATAAATATAATTTATGAATAAACATATTTGATCATCTAGTGCTTTTTACCACACAGAAACACCGACATCGGATACGACAGTGATAAATGAAGAAGAGAAAATAAAAAATAATCATAGATGTTAGCAATCTACCTGGTGACAATTTAGTTGTAGTGCAAAGGAATTGATTTCCATGCTGCTGTTAGTGTTAGGGGGAATAGATCGAATCGGAATAGCATACATTTTTTTTATTGAACTTAGACAACACAACACAAGCAAGAAAAATCAAAAAGCAATTAAAGAGATTTTGGAGAGTTCTCAAATGTGTGACTTAGGTTTGGTTTTGTATATCTTTTATAGGCTAAAATTTAAACATGAAACGGTCATATTTTTGTTTAGTTGAAAAGTAGTGTCCATTGGAAGAAATAGAAATTGTCATGAAATGGTGTCAACTTTTATTATTTTTATTTTCTAGGATATATAGTAAGATTAAGTAAATCCTCAAAAAAAATTAAAACTTAATGAGTGTTTAATAACTACCATATGTGCAACTTTGCAAGTTTATTACTTACTGAGAGTGTTTTTTTTTAACTCAAATTTGGAACGGTCTAATATTTTATGTATATAAATGACAGGTTGAGCACATTAATAACTACTATATGCGCAATGTGGCTTAGAGAGGTCATTTTTTTATATCCAAAATAAATGTGTAATTTTTTTTATTATTATTACACAAAGTCGATAAATAAATTAGATGGTAGAAAATGTAATATAAAATATATTAGAAACTATTATTGTAAAATGATTGATTAAATTTGAATCATACCAAGTAGTAAATATATAGATTATTAAACCATTAAGTATTGCTTAGAAAAAAATTATTATAAAAAAATTATATTAATGCAAAACAACTTTCAAATGCATCCAACAATATCTTGTGTAGAAAGTGAGTTAGAAGTCACGAATCGGTTAGAAAAGTAGAGGTTGAGCAAATTATAAATTAGAGGACTCATAAACTCGTTGTCTTAAGGTTTTGATAAAAGTAAGGTGTATCTCTCACTTGTGTGGTTGCTTTTGTCTAATGTTGGTGTGGTCCAATGGATCTGGTGACGGTTTTATTTTGAAATAGTTTGAATTTGAACATTCTTAAAATGTGTGTGTGTGTGTGTCTGCATACAGGGGTGAATGCTTGTATATGACAGGAGTAGCTATGGCTATCAAAAAATAATAATATTGAATGAGTAGGTATATTTTTATATTTAGTTACCCCTAATAATATATATTTTGATACCACATGTTCGATTTTAGGTGGAATAATTTATTTTTAACTTTGGTTACTTTCCGGTCGAACTTTGAATTATTTGATCCGGTCTCCCAAAAATTAAAGGATTAACACCCAAAAAAATAGTATTATTTTCTAATAATAGGGATTTACTTTTCACACCCTCTGCCATTCTCGCGCGTCCTATGAAATTTCCGAAAATACCCTTAGTCTGTATTATAAAATCCGAACTAGATTTAGGTATTTTCAGATTCTAAAATATGAAACAAAACGAATCTCCATTTTTTGTGTTGTATTTGATGTAGAAGGTCACTGCTGACTGCCATTCAATCCCCGTATAAACAGCAAAGTAGTTGCAGGGATTCTATGAACGGTCAGCATGGCCCATGACATCATAAATACTCCTAAAAAAACTAAAAAATGTTTAAGAACAAGTAAGAAAGGATGGGAATTGATGAATGAATGAAATTGTTAAAGCATGCAAGCCTATTTATAGCCTTAAACAAGTCCAAGACCATAACTACAGTCAAAGGAAACGTTTTTCATGGTCCAACCGACCAAAAATGCATTAAACACACCACAAACCGTCCAAACCTTTGGTGAAACTCCACAGTCAACCTGCTCTGAGAGTTTTCAGATTCTACAATCTGAACCTGTCTAGATATTTTCGGATTGTTTAATCCGAATTGTTCCAGATTGTGTTTAAGTTTCATTTTTGGTAGGTTTTC
>Ga0315915_1009533_pt1 | contig 11004 bp, 8 predicted proteins | sample MpolbnodulesMG_FD_207738 | JGI IMG/M metagenome (GOLD analysis project Ga0315915, IMG submission 207738) | Medicago polymorpha root nodule microbial communities from Los Angeles, California, United States - branched nodules | ecosystem: Host-associated > Plants > Roots > Nodule | place: USA... | reverse complement strand
TATATATATATATATATATATATATATAAACTATTATTTACACTTGAATAGAAGGCAAGCGGGCAACAAGCTGCGCCGCTAGACCTTTTTGGATGACAAAATCAATCCTCGTGAACACAACATTCATGAGCCTAAGAGACATGACATTGTTATGCATGATCTTTTGAACTCTATGTAGAAGGTCAACAACCTCTGGTGCTAGGAAACCGAAAGTGTCAAAAGCAAATGGTATAAAAACATGTTGATTGTCAGAACACGTTTTCTCGCGTTATCTTTTTTTCTTGAAAGAATAATCGTGTTGTTTTTTTTGGACCAATAATCGTGTTGTTTGTACACATAAAATCCAACACCGGTCATATCACAATATCATATACAAATGTTCCAAAAAAAAGAATATATTTTGTGACAACTTTTTAAACAACTTAGAAATACATACCCCTATGATATATTGACATGTTGTTTTGGAGCTTTTTTCTTTTGCTTTTATAAAAATACCCTTATATATATTGTCAAAATAGTTGTTAAAATATCACTTATATTATAATAAAAAAATCATACACAAATGAGTACGGATGCTTAACCTGAGAAGAGAAAAGAATAATATATCATAAATCATGTAAATAGATGATATTTACACCCCCTTGCCTCTCGCTTATTCAGTTTTTTTTTTCAATTTAGATTATGTACAATGTAAAGGGATGAGAAAGAATTATGAAATTTGTACCCTCTAAAAAAAATTACGACATTTGTAATTTATCACAAGAATGTTATAAACATGTAAATGTTATGAACCCAGATGCATAAAAATGAATTATAATTTAAATGTGTAAAAATTGAATAAGTAGTTAATCTCAGTTTAAGCATGACTTTCTCAATGTAAAGGGAAAAAAACATTTGGGATTCTAAAATCCAAAAAAACAAGGGGCACTTTGGACATTTGATTATTATTAACCCAACCAAACACGAATAGCCCAGATAGAATATATGTTAAGCCCAATACAGCAACACCCACTTCCAGACAAAACCGCGTCATCATCTCTCGATTTTATAATTTGTCGTAACAGCCTGGTTTGAATTTCTCACACACAGCAAAACATCCCCGCCAAATTACATATATACCCATCCCACTTCCACCACCCCCACTCTCTTCTTCATAACTTCCACAAGGACATAACCGTAACTCCATCTTCCCCATCATTACCATCACCGTTACCGTAGCAAAACCACCACCACCGTTAACCAAATCCCTCCATTCCCCAAATCAGATCCAAACAAACCCTAACCCTAATTCCCAAAATCCCCAAATCGAATTTCACAAATTCGATTCAATATGGGCGATTTCAACCTCGCCCTCGTGATCGTCGCCATTGTTGTATGTGTAATCGTGTTTCTCGTCAATGTGTATCTACTTGTGAATTACCAGCATCCTGATGATGTTAATCAGGCTTATTTTCCTAAATTTGTTGTTGTTTTGGGATTATCGGTTGCGGCGATTTCGATATTGATGCTTCCGGCAGATGTGGCGAATCGGCAAGCTTGCCGGCATGCTATTTATAATGGCGCGTGTAATCTCACGCTCCCGATGAAGGATTTGTGGCTTGCGGTTTACATTATCGATGCTATTCTCGTGTTCTTCGTTATTCCTTTTGCAATGTTCTATTATGAAGGAGACCAGGACAAGTGGGTTGTTTTTGTTTTTGTGAAGATGTAAAAAAAAAAGTTTTTTTTGTTTGTTTTTTGGAATTGAAGTGTTTTTGGTGTTTGTGGAATTTGATTGCAGGAGTGTTGGTAAAAGGATTAAGAGTGCATTGATGTGGATGGTGGCGACAGCTGTAGTTTGTGCTCTTGTTTTGGGAATTTTGTATGGTATGGATCATATGAACTTTTGTTTGATTTTGAACTTTGCATTGCACATTTTTCTCTTTCTATGTCTGTGTCAGTTGAAGTCTGTTTTTGAGGATAGAGAGGATTATGTGAACCTTGATTGGATTTGTTTGATGTCGATTTGGTAGTGCGGTACAGTTTCTTAATATGAAATGAAAAAGTGGAGTTAGGGTAGTTGATGCATTTGAGTCAATAATTGGAACTAATGATTGAGTGAGAGACTTGGTACATTCTCTGGATTTTTTCTGGGAAGGACATTTTAGTGGGGTTTTTCTAGGGCGTTGCAGGTGGAGTGGAGTTGCTATTTTAGAGTTTATGTGAGTGAGAATGTCTTGGGTGTTGTGGCTCTGATTTTATTGAATCAACCTTGGACTAAGTGCTTGTTTAGTTTGGTAATAGGATTGGGGGATTGTGGTGACAACATGTTGCAAGGTTGAAACCATATTGTAGCTTCCCAAATTCCACGGCAAAAGGCTACTGGGACGTCAGTATTTAGATGCGTGATTTCATCACATAACTAAACGTATGCTAGGAAGATCATGGGAAATTGGAAGCTATTTGTGTTTGCTTTAGTTGCTAATATTGGGTGTTAGGAATATATTGAATTTGTTTGACGGCTACTTTAGTACAGTTGCCTCTTATGTGGAAAATGTAAGTATTTTTGGGAGAGTTAAGAAAATATAAGTGGAGAAAGAGTGTAGGTTGGTTTTGAATAATTGCTGCTTAACAAAATTTTTGTGATTTAAGACTAATTTTTGGTGATGGATTAATATAATTAGTGGTTTAATATGAGCTTTGTTTGATTGTACTTTTATTGTGTGATTATTTATTAGGGCTTGTTGGTAAGGTGGATTTTACTGTTAGGCATCTCTCTTCATCGACAACAGCATTTCCTGGCTCATGGGGACTCAATAGTGGTAACCAATGTGTTGGAAATGGTGTCCATCAGGTATTTTCCTCCTGTAACAGTTTATTATTTTTCTACTTCTTTTATTTTCAGTAGTAATATTTTGAATTTTTAGTCTTTCTCATTTTGGTCTTCTGTCCTCTGTCCGTAACAGTGCTCTGCATACTCTGCTAGTCCTTCTTCAGAGAAAACATGGACCATGCGATCGACCTTTCCTGAATATATTGTGGCTCTTGCTACTATTGTTGGATCTGTGCTTTTTGCTGTAAGTTCTTCATTCATAAAATAAAACTTATTTATAAAACCTGCTTCATATGCCAGCATAGGTTAGGCTTGCTTCTAATACTTTGATTAACATTATTATATTAGCCAATGCTACAACTCTCCTGTAATGTTTATGAATTAGAATTTTATGTTGTTATATTCTCTTTACGGAATGATATTGTGTTAACTTTCTAGATATAAAATTACCGCTCTCAAGAAGCAGTCTCTTGTTATGATTTACATACGCCTTCCGTAGCACATTATACTAAGTACTGTTTTTTTTTTTTATTCATGACATTAACCATTGTGTTCTCACTATTCAATCCAGATATTTGGTGGTGTTGGTATTGCTTGCCTTCCACTTGGACTTATATTTTCATTTATCCGGCGTCCAAAGGCTGTTATCACTCGCTCACAGTATATCAAGGTGATATATGTTGTTACTTAAATAGTTATATTAAGTTGTTGTTTATATGTACAATTCTTTAATGATATGCAATACGATATTTATGATGCGGTTGGATATTGCAGGAAGCAACCGAACTTGGTAAAAAAGCAAAAGAATTGAAGAAAGCAGCTGAGTCACTCCATCAGGAAGAAAGAGGTGGTGCAAAGGGTAGAAAACATCGTAAAAATGTTAAGGCGGTAGAAAAGGTAAGGAAGTGTTTGTGATTTATCATTAGCTTTTATTGAGTTCTTTTTATGTGGATATCCTTGTTGGCTTGGGCTTTCGATAGAATAATTTAACACATTGTAATTTGGGAAAGAAATTGTACAGTTACTGAAGTGTTCATAGAAGAAGCTTATTTCTAAAATAATTTTTCAGGAGTTGTATCAATTAGAAGAAGACGTGAAGCTTCTTGAAGAGATGTATCCACAAGGGGAAAAGGTCGTTATTCAGATTGCTTACTTTTTAACTTCCTGGCATAATCAATGTCTTATGTTTTCCCTGCTAACTGATCCTGCATATATGCAGGCTGAGACATCATGGGCACTAACAGTTCTTGGTTATCTGGCGAAACTTGTTTTGGGAATTCTAGGGTATGCAATGATACATAACAATAAAGTTGCTATGATTCATATAAATGCATGATGCTTTCTTACATTATAGCAGTACATAATTTTACAAAGATTGCTTTGTTGCGCAGGTATGATTTCCATGTAATATCTAACCCAAGTTTTTGAATTATTTGACAGGCTGATTGTTTCAGTAGCATGGATTGCTCATATTATTATCTATTTATTAATTAATCCTCCCCTTTCTCCTTTCCTGAATGAAGTTTTCATCAAGCTAGATGATATCTGGGGTATGTTGGAAATTGGAATGCGCATTCTAGCATTTCTATATGTTCTCTTTCCTCAGCTATGTATAATTACTGATTTGTTTTATGCTGATTTTAATAGGTCTGCTTGGCACAGCCGCATTTGCATTTTTCTGCTTCTACCTTCTCCTTGCTGTGATTGCTGGTGCCACGATGCTTGGGTTGAGACTAGTGTTCATCACCATACATCCCATGAAGTAATTCGACTGTCCCGTCCCTTTTGTCATTTTATTTTTCGTTTTGGGAGTTTTAATGCACTTCACTGATAATTCGCTGAACATGCCTCTTGTAGGTGGGGAGCAACTCTCATGAACTCTTTTCTGTTTAATGTGGGCCTTATCCTTCTTTGTTCCATTAGGTCAGTATAGTCTGCACCTTCAATTCCAAGTATGCTATTATGTTTATATAATCTAAACTCTATAACTCAGAGCATGGTAAAGTTTTTAATATTGCTTTATTATTCTTTAGCTACATATATAATATAAAGAGTTTCGGAAGAGTGAAATTCAAAATGGTGATGATACTGTTGGGCTTTGATTTCCCCCCTTTTGAATTTTTAATTTATAAGTGGCAAAAGGAATTTGCTTGATTAATTGTTTGAGTAGTATTGTTAGTGTTTTGGAGTGTTGCAAACAGTGTTCTGCATAGTTTAAGGCGCTTGTGTTTCCGTGATAACGCCATGCTGCAACAACCTTGCTGAAAGTTTTGTTGTTTTACCTTTTCAGTGTGATTCAGTTTTGCTCCACGGCATTTGCCTACTATGCACAAGCAACTGCAGCCCAGGAAATATTTGGTCACACTTTGCAGTCTCTTCGTGGAATTAAATATTTGTACAAGTGAGTTAAGCTGGATTTCTCGTTTCTTCTGCCTCTCCTTCCCTGCACTTTTACTGGCAAAGTTGTACCGTATTTTGGTAACTAATAACTAGTATATTCAGACCACACGGTGACAAGCCTTATTATTTTTCCATCTTCCCATTTGATCGACAAACAATAATATCTATTATGAAGGCTGTTGTCAGACATGTATAGTAAAAATTGGCATGACATGTTTTAACCAAAAGGCCTGTAGAACTTATTTCTATTTATTTATTCATTTATCTTTTAGTGGTAGTTTCTATGATGCCCAAATTGGTTTAGTTTTTGACTATTGTCTACTATCCGTGGTGATATTGTATGACTTACTGGTTATCACATTACAGGTACAATGTATTTCAATATGCATTTGTTATTTTGGCCGGCTTGACCTTTGTGTACTATGCTGCCGTTGTAAGTTTATCTCAAAAGAATCTCCCCCCTCATTTTTATGCATGTTACTATTCTTGCTGACACTAAAAGATTTTCTATTTGAAAATATCAGGGATGGAGAAGAAAAAAGCCTAGTGGCAGGTTCCAATTGTCTACATGAGGCGTGGCTTAGCCCTCAGGAGTAGCCTCTGAAAGTAACCGTTTTGGAATTTCTTATCTCTCGTCATATCCTTCTTTCAGTGGTTTTTATCTTTGGATATGCTTTGCCTAGATTTGTTTCATATTGAGAGCTATAGGGTAAGCTGATCTTCATCTGAGTAGAATCATTTTATGCAGTTGACTCATTAGTTGGGTGCTTGAGCTGCAACTTTGGGTCATTGCTTCTTTTGCCGCCCTTGTATGTATCACGACTTTCTTTGTCTGATTTGTGTTATTCACTTTGTTCAATATATATGTAATTAAATGTATCGTTGCGTGCACGAAATTGTACTGGATTCCCACAAGATTATATGAGGTTATGCAACCCTTGCCAAAGAGAAAATTGTAAGAGCAGTTTTTAATTTTATTGTTAAGTTTTTTTGTTCATGTTTGAGTAGCTCATTCTTTGTGTAATATATTTTTAATGATATGAACTAGTAGACCTTCAGAATGTGCATTACCGTTTTCAAGTCTTTCGTTGAAAGTTGTTGATTACATTTTTACTTTATTTTTACATTGTTGATATTTTTCTAATTTCTAATACTGTATAACTAACATCAATCAACAATCATGTTAAAGTTGTCACTTATCAAATTTCAATTTCTTTTGTTCTTGCCGTCCACCCTTACTAATAAGATATTTTACTTGAATGAGAATTTGAATTGAAGATTTTTTTTCTTCCAATATATTAAGCTATTATAATGTCTTTTAATGGACTCAATTCTGTAGTTAGAAAGGGATGAAGAACAATTTATCTATTTACCTAAAGATGTACTCACTTTAGAATCCTCTTCAGTTATCTCATTCTCTTATAAACCCTCTACGACTAGATTGCATTAAGATTCAATAACCCTGTCCAAACATAGATTTTAAACTGATTCGTGGGCATGAAGCAAGCCATGCTATAGTGAAGTAGTACTATCTGCACTCAGATTGTAGGAGCCATGATGAATAAACGAATCTTCATGATTCGCAAGTAAATGAAATGCCAATGTGGTCTCTCTAGTCATGTTCAAAGGTGCTGATACCACATTACACTTTGGAACTTTTAGACCACGTTATGGAGGCTTTATCCAACAGAAATCTTCATGCTGAATCACAACGACTGCTTCTGCTAAATAACTCATTATAAACAATGAATTTATTAATTCAACTGTCATATCAGTCGTTGCTATTGAGTAGATCTCAACAAATTTTATAAAATTTTCAAACTATTTGGTACTTCTTTAAATAATTTCACAAATGTTATAAAACTTTCAAACTATTTGCTACTTCATTAAATAATTTAAAATCAACGTATAATAAACTTTTATAAAACATGGAGTAAGTAAATATATGGTTAGATTACACTGTTAAGAATTTTGGTTTATATTAAACTTTGTGCTTTTATAACAATATATGGAGTAAGTAAAGCCTTAATGGAGTAAGTAAATATATGATTTTAAACTTTGTGGGTCGATCGCTTTTGATTCGAGGTCGGGAGCAAGTTTGTGACTCAGGTCCTTTAAGGCTTTTATGATGTCTCCTCCGTTAGACCAGAACTTGAGTGGTGGTTGAAGCTGAACGTTTGAAGCATAATCACTTCGGGTGCCTTATTGATCACTGAAGAGTTGTTTTTAGAGGTTTCAACATTTTGTGGGTGTTGGTGTTTTTCTTTGAGGGTTTTTGCTGTTTTTATTTTCTCTTTTTGGTATAATACTTGGGATTTTATCCCCATATATATGACGGTGGTATAATATATAATATATTTTGCCATTAAAAAAAAAAGTAACTTTTAAAGTCAACAAGTCCCCTCTATATTTTTTTATGACATAGAATCATGTATAATCTTTTGCCAAAACCATAAAATAAAACAATGATATAGTTACACCTACATAACAATTGGCTCAATTAAAGCACAAACAAAGTCTAACACCACCACTCACATGATGAAAAACCAGATCAAGTTATGATCACCTTTTTATTGTTGAACAAATGTAAAGATTAAAGACTACCACATTTCCTTAAGCCCAACAGTTGGCTTAACTTCAGCACAAACAAAATCAAATTTCACTAATCACATGGTGAAAACCATGATCAAGTCATGGTTACCCATTTATTATTGAACGTGTAAAATTGAAGACTACCATATTTTTCTTAGACCCAACATTTCCCCAAGGATCCTTGAATTTGAGACATAAGTCTACTCCCACTCTTTGCCGTGAGGGAATGGAACATTGGAGATATTAATAGTTTTCGTTGGATCCAATGGATGAACTACATCATATGGTGAATCTTCTCCAAATTCAACTGGCATTGTCTTCCAATATAGACTTGGTTCCCAGTCTGCTTCTTTAATGACCTTCAATATTTCCTTTGACACCATTTCACTCCCCACAGCAGAGAAATGAATTCCATCACTAAGAAATAACAAAATCACCTAATTAAATTATTGAAATGCAGATTTGATTATAATTTTTTAATTTAGGGACATACATATATGAGAGCATACTTACATGAAACAAACTTCTTTCCAATCTTCTCTTCTCTGAATTAATGACCACAAATCTATGGCCTTGATGTTCATAGCATCACACATCTGTAAAAGTGCATCTGAATATAATTTTTTAACTTCATTTGTCCTTATTGCTCTGCCAAATTCATCACTGGATTCATTTCAACAATAAGTTAGTAGGATTTAAGAATGTCACAGGTTCTAGAATTTTTGTAAAACAATCTTAAACGAACAAAACTTATCATATGGTAGTCTATACATTTTAGTAAAAATGATCTGCAAAATTCTGTAGCATTTCAAAGATGTTTTGATTTTTTTAATTTTTCAACCAAAACGTGCGAAATTGCAATTTTGTTCCGAGTAAGTGTATACTCACGGATCAAATTTCGTTCTCTAACTTTGTAGGTATGATCAAAACATCATAAGAACCTTCACCATGAAGTTTTGGAGTTTTTAAACGAGATACGAATTAATTATGAATTGTTTAAGAAATTTATAATTATGGAAAATAAAAGTTCATAATAAATCTGTCCGTTGTTGAAAAAATCTAATATTTTGTGTAAAATCATGTTTTAACATCCTAAAGGAAAAAAAATCATGAAAAAATTCAATCTCTAGATCACTTTATTGGACCACGTATATATTATAAGATAAAAAAATAAGAAGAATCTCAAATTACAAAATTAAAATATCTATTTTTGATTTTACTAAGTCATTTTTCAGACAACATGTATTTTACGGGGTCAATTTAAACCCTAGACCATATATATATATATAAGTTTGTTGTGACATTATGATTAATTAACATTAAAAAATAGCAAACCAATTGTAGTAATTACATGTTGCCTTTTGCTTGTGTGTCACTGATGGGAGGACAACTGAGGAATATAAGGCGTGTCTTGGGTGAATTTATCTGTCAATTTCATTAGAAGTTGTGTCAAACTTAACATTTCAAGATCATGAATTAATATTGAATTTTATGTATAAGATGTACAATAATTTCTTGACTTGTGAAACATTTAATACATTTAATTGTTTTTTTTTTCCTTTTTCCCACAATGGTGTAGTTTCGGAAGGAACTTACCAAGTAGTGTAGATGAAAAAGATATTATAGAAATATGATAAGTAGTATATGACATGTTCGACTACACTAATATTTGAGGTAAACAAAAAAAACTCATTTAGTCCATTTGATAATAACAATTAAGATAGGAAAGTGAAATTCTAGTATTTCAAATTTTACCTTTAGATGGTTAGCAATCTTACTCATATTTTGAATGTATTCGTCCAATGGTACGTGAGGACCAAGGCCACTTGGGTGTGGAAGATGAGAATCATTACCACCAAAGTACACAATCGCCAATGCTGGTTGCTCTCGTTGTTCAATGGTATTCTGTAATAGAGTCTAGAGATGACCAAGGGTCAATCATTGTCAACAAAATTTTATAATCACATTCAGATATAAACAAAAACTTATTTGTGTTGTGAACCTTATTCATCAAGATCATTATAGTATGTTTAATACCATGTAAATCAATTTGACAAATAAAAAACCACTCATTAAAAAATTGAGATAATGCCTAAAAAAATTGCACAAGGACAATACTTGTAGATAAAAAAAGTGAAATTAAGCTTAGGGTAAAATATTATTGCTGAGGAAAGTAGGTAACAAATTTGAATTACTAGAAGAGTGCCACAATCGGATACTCTCTATACCTTAGGAAAAATATCATCCACAACTTGTAGACCACGCCTTGAATTCCAACCAGCATATCCCCGCAAAACTATATCAACCTACATCAAATCAATGTAGGGTGTATGATAAGTTAAAATGTCTTTGGTTAATGTACAATTATATTTCCGTAATAAAGGTACTTATAAATGTAACTTAACTCCCATGCTCGTTGAGAAAGAGAAACATGTAACTTCGTGTCAGGTTCATATTTGAGACAATGCTAGAAGGGTAATTTGATTTTTAATAGGGGGTTGATGGAATAAGATTTTGTTAAAGTATGATTCATATATACAAGACACTATAGAAAAAAAAAGGTACAGTTTAGGGGTAATATTTTAAACTGAATCGTAGTAATAGTACTATATATATCGATCGTAACATTGAAACCCTAATTTATTATAGTAATGCAAACAGAACTATAGTTGCTCTATAGTCGCAGAGGTCGATACCATTGACCGAACTGCGTTAACAAAGATCGTGTGTTCCTTGTCTTTTATTTTCATTTTTTTGCTACTCTTCTGTTATTAGTTGTTGTTCTAACAAATTTTTTTTTTCTTTCTGTATGAACAAATCAACATGAGAGGATGACAATCTAGTACAATGTAGGAAGACTTTGTGGCTTAAAGAACACCTACTGAGATTTCTTGTCCATAGACGAAAACAAACGCCACTTGAATCTCACACACACAATTATGAGATATTGGGTTCAAATTCAAGTGAAAGTGTCCAACCTAAATACCGATATTACAAGTTGAGTTAGATCTTATGAACCATAAAGAGATTTATATTTAGCTATATATTTTCTCAAAAAGTATTTATAAAAAGAGATGGATGTTACTACGGTTTTAAGAGGAAGAAAGAGTACCTTACGAGCGTACAAGTGAGCAAGAGTAGCTCCCCAACCTTCAGCATAATGATTGTATTGAACAATGGAAGAGCCAAACAACACAAAT
>Ga0315915_1009532_pt1 | contig 11005 bp, 11 predicted proteins | sample MpolbnodulesMG_FD_207738 | JGI IMG/M metagenome (GOLD analysis project Ga0315915, IMG submission 207738) | Medicago polymorpha root nodule microbial communities from Los Angeles, California, United States - branched nodules | ecosystem: Host-associated > Plants > Roots > Nodule | place: USA... | reverse complement strand
AATTGAAATGCTGGTGCCGACATATCTTACTGTAATCGTGTAAACATGTTTGTAATTTGTGATTCTGTTTCTTCAATTGTGTTTTTGCTTCACTGTTTTTAAGTATGGCATTGTGTTGGTGGAAATAGTGGGGTGTGCGTGTTGTATTTGAAGTTACTTTTGTCCCTATTGAAACCGGTGTTGTTAAATAGCAGCTATAGCGGCGCTATACTGCTATAGCATAGCTGAATTTGGAGAAACCGCTATTGTTGCATAGTACACTATTTAGTACAAAATGTTGTCAAATAGCCACTATAGTGGAGCTATAGCACTATTGCGTAGCCGAATTTCAACTATCAAATTTTTTCCGCAATTCGCAATTGATAACATTGGTTGAAACTTGAAAAATGATAATTTTATGCCATTTATTTTTGGACTTGAACGGACATCCTCTGTAACTTTGTTCTAGGTAAAAGGTGCAGTTCTCTTGGAGTATTCTGGTAATTTGTACAAGGTGACATCTGAGACGAAGTATGCCTTGAAAACTTACAGCATGGAGTATTATTTTGAGACCAACCCTTCTGGTAATTTTTTATTATGGTTAGTAGGTTGAGGTTTGGATTCAGGATATATATATTTTTTAAATCTATCTTGGCATCCAGATGATGCAGGCAAGCCTGCAAATTGGAATTTGGATTTGCACGATCTGCAGTTATGTTTCGGTGTAAAGGAATTTTTGGTATGGTTTAATGTTGTGTTTACACTTTCACTGAAATTTCATTGATTTCACTAAAGATAAGAAAACACTAATGCCATGTATGTCATTAGGTGATTGCTCCTCAGAGTGCAAGTGGTGTAGTTCTTGATGCACCAGAGGCTAGCAAACTGTTGAGTGCTGTTGCGATTGCTTTGTCGAATTGTTCAAGGTAACTATTGCTCGTTGTTTGTGGATTGAACTGAATGAAACGTTTTCTGTATGACTATTTTCTCATAACTTTGGCTTCGAAGTTTGTGGCCAGCATTTGTTCCAGTTCACGATCCTTCTCGGAAAGCCTATATTGGAATTCAGAGCATGGGCACTGTATTCACTAGAAGGTTTGAAGCAGATCGCATTGGTAGTCAGGTTCCAATAAAACTTATGCATTTGGAGGGGCTGTACGAATTATTTGTATCCAAATTTGTGAGTTCCTGTCCCTTGTTGTTTAATTTAATCTTCATTTAATTTTCTGACGTTGGACTACATACATTTTTTACGTGATATTCCCTTGTTGCTTTATGCTTCCATACTTTGCTTTCTTTTACAATAGTGCTATGATACAATTGGTCTATCAATTAGTCTTATCACTTCCTCCCCTAGGGAAGGGACATCTTGAGATGAAATAAATACGTGGATATATGAATGAATTATTATATATTACTGGGGAGAATGTGAGCATGCAACAGTTTTCTATTTTTTTGGAATTTTGTTCCGAGATCTCTGTATTCTTTTAGAAAGTTGTGTATGATGTATTCTATTTTTCTATATTCTGGCTTACTTTACCCAAATATGTTTCTTGGATTCTTTGTAATTGCATACGTAATGACCTACCTCAACCTAATAATTTATGCTAGAGCCAGGCTGTTCTTCCATGTAAAGTTTTGACTTCTTGTCTGCAATGTCCTGTAAACTTCTGTCTGTAATTAATTTCCATTTGATACTGAAGGCATACTCCACATTGGATCTATCTGTTCATAATTTCAAAGTCCGAATTGCAATGAAGCTAACATTCAGAACACTCCCCTTTGATGAGGACTATATGAAAGATTTTGATTCAAAAATAAACAAATCTGAAGAAAATCTTACTGGTGAGACATCGAGTGGGACACAATGGGATGATGATTGTTCTTGGAGTGAGTGGTATTCTGCAGAAGATCCTGTTAAAGGTAATTGTTATGATAAAGGAACTTGCTGTTAGAAATAGCTGTAAGCGGTTAGTACATTAAGTGCTTTTAGCTCTTTCCAACAGAATGTGTATTTTGTGAGTGTTCTAAAGTTATCGAGAAAGGGATACTTTTTCCCACATTCGACCCCCCTCAATGCTTTGTATGACAAACACAGTTTTGTTTCAGAAAAAAACCTATTTTATTTTTCACCCTTGCTTTCTACGTTCTTCTAAAAAATTGATATGTTGATAATTCAAATAAATAGCTAAATTTGTTGCACATTTCAATGTTTGCATACCACCTATTGTTCTTTTTGTCCATGGGGAAGTCTAACGATTTCTTTGGATTTTGTCCACGAGGAACTAAGGATTTTCTGAAGTATAATCAATATTTAGAAAATAGAGGATACTGTATCTACTTTGCCCATTCTGTATGTCTAGCCTTTCAGACAGATTTCAATTCCTATACTTTTGTTTGTCTCTTTTAGAGCCTTGTTTAATGACTTGGGACATTTTTGATGTCAGATTTTCGTTTTTAATTAATAAAAGCTCTCCATGCTTTGCTGTTTTCATGAGGTTTTCTAATTTCAATCCCAGTTCCATTTAATTTATGGATAAGTTGCATGCAGGTTTTGAACTGATCACAATATGGTCAGAGAAGATGGTTGAAAGTTCTATGGAAATGGCTGAACTGGAAAATGCTTCACCTCATGAAGCTGAGAAGTGGTTGATCTCTCTAAGGTTTACTCTAAACATCACATTAAGTTTAAACCCCTGTAGAATCAAAACCAAACATGATGACTCATTGCTATTTCTTATGTTTGTAATGATTATCTGCTGCTTGAAGTATATGATTAAATAATAATCAGAGTCAGTATGTGGTTCACATCACTTGTCAATTTATAACTACATGTTAGCCAGAAATTTCATTTTCATCAGTGTCAAACTGAATATTTATAACACTTGTAAATTGTAATGGTTAGGTGGGTTATACATCTACTTAATCGCCATCCTCTCATTTCCTCTTTAAAAGCATTTACTAAGGGTCCTTGTATAATATCACGATTTAAAAAGGCATCAATAGTTTAATGGTAGCAAAAATAAATATATTTAGTTTATTTCAGATGCAATTACTACGAAAACTGGTAACCAATTTGAATTCTTTATATTATTGTTATGTATACAGACTTGAAGGTTCTAAAGAGAGTCGGGTTGGATTTGCCTCCCAGTTGCATCTTCTTGTTGATGCATTGCAAATGTCATTTGAGGCACACTTTATAGAAGATTTTGTTTCAGGTTCAAATTTGTTTTGGCGCATTATATAGTAAATTTCATTTATTCATGCAGCCTTTATGTTTCTTAGTTAGTATAACTATTCAATTTTGGTATAGTATTCAGCATTTTCCCTTGTTTTGGCCTGTGGCAGCTGAAAATCCTGGTTCCGATAATTTGAAATCCTCAATGGTTATACCTTCACCGACTGTTAGAGATCGTGTGCTGAAAGAACTGTTTATTGAAGGTACATAGATTTTCAGCCGCTTATATTTTGTCTTCAATTTTGGGTGTATGGGCTGTTACTCACACTGTTGAATGTTGATAGTTTTATTAACCATTAGAGTCTGCTCTTACAGTTACATCCTATATATGTTCAATAAATCTGCCACTGGGACATGGTACTGGTGTCTTAGGGAACCAAAGAGTGAAGTGAAATATAAATTATTTTGGTTTGAGGCACCAAAAAGTAAAACATATTTTTGGACAGTGGAAAAATATCATTGCTTGAATATATGATGATTGCATAGGCAGGTATCGTTCATTGGGTGATTGGTTACTCTTTAGAATTTAGGTTGAGCTTAATTCAATCCTACAAAATTGGCTTTTAAGGAAGCGTTTGTTTACCGAATTCTAAATTCCTTCCCAGGAATATTATTCCAAGGCATTTGTACAAAACGTATTTGGTTAATATTTAAACTCCCAGGAATTTTTCATTTTAAATATCCATAAATAATTAATCCCTTTTCTGTTTCAAGTAAATACTATAAGGAATAGATTCTATAATTATTTTAATGCACCAATTGCATCACACATGGCAAATATTGTGCCACACAAAAGTCGAGTCCCTCACATGAATAAAAGCGAACGTGCATTAAGTAGTGGAGGGATCTCTGAAACAAACGCCCTCTTTGGTGAAAGATTTCCACATTTATAAACATTTTTTCAAGCCACCTCACACCTAATATGGCTCTCAAGTCTCAATACACCTACGTCACTCCTAGAACCGGACATTTGGAACGTAACCCAAGTGGTTTAGTAATGGGTAGTACAACAGATCTACGATAGTCATTAACACCATATTAGAACTTGGATTGGGTCTAACTCAACTCTACAAATCCGGCTTTTATGGTGAACGATGCCTACTACTTATAAATACTTCTTTCAAGCCATAACACATTTAATGTGAGACTCTAAACATTTATTTCAACCACACGTCAACATTTGAGCATAACCAGTCAATCACGTTCTGATGGCCCAAGTTTAGGTATTTTCGTTTTAGTGCTGCTGTTAATCTCAGAAAAACAGAGCCTCTGTTCTTTCCAATACAAATAAAAGGGAGGATAAGGGGAAGGTCAGTTTACAGATATTAGTTAAACTTAGGTGAGGGTGTGGTTTTATTTTTGATGGTTAGGAGGAGAGTCTGTGGTTGATTAGACGTTCTCAATGGTAAAACAATGTTGGGAAGTGGAACTTTGAAGTCCACCATCGGCATACTGGAAAGAAAAAAGTGGCATCAAATGAGAAATAGCACTTATACATATATTATTACTTCAAAAATCATTAGTTTGTATTCTTTGAACTTTTATTTGATTATTCAGTTATATGATTATAAATATTATTATATTTAACCATATTACATTATCTTTTCCATGATTATATTTTGAAACCATTAGTATAATATTTTATTGAGTTTATCTTTATATTATTCTGTTTTCTATTTTTTAATATTTTTAAATTTGAAAATTTCTGAATACACACATACTTGTTTAGATATTCTTTGTTATTCTTCGTGTGTGACATTTTCTAAAATTTATATTGGGAGTGTACCTCTAACTTAAATAGAATACCAAACATGTATACATGTGTTTGCATTGGTTTCCAAGAACATTAGGTACCACTTAATTCCAGAAAGAACAACTATGAGCACTATTTTCTTGTTTTCGAAAGGAAAACTCGCCTTTGTCTCACATGTAAACAAAAATAAACTGGGAAATATTTCTAACAATTTAAAAGCCCTTTCCTTTATCACATTAAAACATAAGGTCTGGTTTACACCTGCTTAGTGAATAATTTTGAATTTCATATTTCCTTGGCCTTCTTTGCAAGACATGCTGATATATTTTGCTGGTTAGAATTCGGTTTTGATTTTTACATTATTTTACTGTAATAAGTGATGTAATCTCCACAGGCGTGCAATTCTCAGATTTTTCCGATGAGGGAAATAAGACTTCGCGATCTGTAAAGGGCGCACCTCTTGAGTCACTCTTTGCACAATTTTGTTTACATTCTCTTTGGTTTGGCAACTGCAATATACGTGGTATGTACCAAAAGCCTAAACCTAGAGTAGGAAAGAACTGATCACCTACGTGGAATTGATTTTCTTAGACATGACATTTGTATTGTATATTTATCATTTGTATCGTTTAATTTTGTTCTCTTTGTCAGCCATTTCTGTGCTATGGATAGAGTTTGTTCGAGAGGTTAGGTGGTGTTGGGAAGAGTCACAACCATTACCTAGGATGGCACCTAACGGATCAATCGACCTTTCTACTTGTTTGATTAATCAGAAACTTCAGATGGTAATTTATTTTTTTCATGCACGGATATTTGCTAAAATTTACTCACTGTTTGCTTGTACGCTTTATATATTTTATATGAAATTTTATGTTAAAATTGATTTTTGTGTTTTCTAGAACATTTTTAACCCACTTTTTAGCTACAAGAAAACAATTCTTGTCTCACTTTTCTTTCATTTTGGAATGACTTGTATTCTTTTTCATCAGTATATTAAATACAGTTATAAATATATATTTGTTATGTAATTTTCCCTACCTTTGATGTCTTGGTCTTTGTATACTGTAGAATACATAAAGACAAGGCTAAGTGGTGATACAAGTTTATGCTTTTCTTTTCAGCTTGCAATATGCATTGAGAGGAAGTGTCAGATGAATGAAGATTATCAGGACTGTATCGGAAGTGTTGATCATATAGATTCCATGACTGAGGTCACATACCTTTTTTTCCTTCTGATTTTAGTGATTAGGTTGATTGGTGTATCATTGCTGTTGCTGTTGCTATTTCTATATTTTTGTAAACTGGTCTTGTTTAAATTGCAGGAAGAAAGTGTGATTGGTGATGACTTGTTGAGTATACAGACACCCAGTGAGATTTTTTCCGGGAAAGTTGACAGGTGAACTTAGCAAGTGAGAACCTGCTCGGTTGTTATAATTTATAACTTGAATCTAGCTGCTTATTGCTTATTAGATAACAGCTTCCTCTCTTATGGCTATTTCTTCCATTATCATGTTACCAATCACTTCCAATCTTCGTTGTTGAATCAAATTTCTATAGTTTCTCATAAAATATGGGCTGAGTGTCTAACTCAACCCCAAGAGCTATCTCTAGGACTGAGGGCTGCCCATCACTTATAACCACTAATTTGGTCATATTACTAGTCGACATGAGATCTCAGCCTCCCTCTTCACGTCTAGGACTGGACATCTAGAGTGTAGAGTTTTCCAGACTGGACATCAGTAAGTGACCCAAAAAATCAGGTGGCCTAACAAACATATATAGGATGTGCTTCGATACCATATCATCTAATAGGAACCAGAGAGGATGAACAAAATATATTAATCTTGAACAATAAATTTCTCACAACAGAGAATGAACTTTCAATTCTCTATAATATGGGAAACAAAAACAGCAATAGACTAAGAAACAAAAATGTAATGGAGCAGTGCTCCTTACGGAGTGATAATAGAAATAAGAAAATAGCTAAAACCCTTTTCTGAGGAACAACCTGCTTCTTCACTCAACCTAGCCCCAAATTTCCTTCACAATATTCATGTTCCCTTTTCTTTCCCCCTCCTTCAATTTGTCATTCTCCATCTTATTCCCTTTAATGGGCCTATCACCATATTAAAATACGGACTGGGCCTAACCCAACCCCAAAAGCAAGCTCTTGGCGTGAGAGCTACCCCACTACTACCCTCGAATTTAACCAAATTTATTGTATAATAATTAAAATTATAAATGTAGTTATCACAAGTTGAGTCAACGAACCATGAACTAGTGTCCTCACTGAGTTAATGATACGTCTAGTTTCAAAAACATGGCTTCTGATTCTGAATATATTGTTGCTTCTTTGGCCCCATTCTTTTGTTCATTTTTATCAAATTTAGAGAGAGCAGAATTTAGGTATGTTACCTTAAACAGTAAGCTTTTGATCTTTGGCATCTAATATAATTAAAATGATATATTTCAGGTTTTCATGATGCATTAACTGATATGCCAGTATGCCTTTTATTTCCTTTGCCAAATTTTCGAAAAATCACTGTGCCCATTGCACTCTCCATGTTATGTAGCTCTTGCTTTTTTCTGCTGTTAAGAATAATCATGGATTTTGTACCTCATTCAAGTTACAAACTCGTGCCATGTTCATGGAAATATTTCATTTTTTTTCCCCTTTATAGTAGACATAACTGCGCATAATTTACACAATTCTAATGAAGAAAACCACTGTTAACAGAAAGCCTGAAGATACGGACCTGTATAAAGACAAAAAATCTTCAGACTTAACTAGGAGAGGTTCAGCTGGTATTGTTGATTCTATGATGCTTCTCAAGTCATATCAAAGTATGCATGCCCCGTACACACAGGTTTCTCCAACACCCAGACACCATTTGGCCTTGTCAGTGTAGTATTCGCCGCCAATGTTGCAGAATATAATGCTTTTGATCTTGTTTTCTATGCTACAGGAACCACCTCTTATGACAGAAGACATGCATGAAGAGAGGATGCAAGCGGTTGAAGCCATTGGTGATTCATTTGTAAGCTCAAACTTTTATTTATTTTTGACAGAAAGCTCAATTATGCAATGCATATATATTAATCATTGACTATAAAATCTTAGAGCCTTAGAGACCTCATAGACCTCTCAGATTTCACATAGGGGTCTGAAAGAAGTTACACCAGGCAGTTAATTGATATTAAATTTAAAGATTAAATCGGTGCTGCAGTGGTATAGGTTCAGCTGTATAGCTTCTTAAACTTAGTTACCAACCAACTTGAGCCAATCTATTGACACATGCATTGGTGTAAAGTAGTATGAATTATCTGTGCCTGTGATGCAGGCCACTCAATTTCTTGGTATATAGTATTATAGTTTACATACTTGAGTAGTTCCCTGACATGACCATTGAGTTAACATTTTGTAATAAAGATATAATTACAAATTCACAATGTTGTTTCATAAAAGGTGATTTTACTTCGCTTGAAAAAGGATGATTCCCCCCCTCATTTACTTGCATGTATGAAGTTTTTCACTTTTCCCTCTTTGTAACCAACTACAATTCTCAGTGATATGTGGAAGTGGAACTATTACTTGTTGTCGTTGATGTTGTAGAGTGTAAATGTTTATAAAAAGTATCATAGGTTATCATAGATTAAATATTGTTGCATATACTTAATAAATGCGGTTAAATTCTTTGGATAGTTTAAACATCTTAGGACTGACAAAGTGAAATAAAGAGACTAAGCCGAAGAATTTCTTATGTACCTATATAGTGTTATGTTTATGTTAGATTCCCTTCATTTCACTTTAATATTTAGCAAAATACAGTACTAAAAGTAAGTCTGGTCCTGAGGTTGATGAAAATGCAAGGACACTAGGAAATAAAGAAAATGAAATTCAATTATGTATACAGAAAGAGTGTTGATTTTGTGACTAAATAACCTTCTTTATCCTTGAACATTTTGAAGCTTCTTTCCCATTTGAATTTGGTTGATCATTTGCATGCATCGCTTGTGAATTTTGAACTCTAACTTGCGGTTGAATTATATACGCTCTATTTCATATATCATATTTTAAATTAGGATTGCACCTTTTTTCTACAGAATTTTTCTGCTCAGCTGGAAAAGGATATCCTAACTTCAGGTAAAAACTTAATATTGTTTAGTTATCACAACATATAAGTATTAAACATGTTCCTAGTTCCTTTTTTTAATGAGATAATCTTGTCGATTTTGATTTCTGGAAGCTGCTGTTTTAGATATTAAAAAATAATCTAAATGTATATACTCAACATTTACAAAATAATCATGCATCATATTGATTTCTGGAAGTTGCTGTTTTAGATATTAAGAAATAATCTAATTGTATATACTCAACATTAACAAAATGATCATGCATCATAATGCTCTTTAATTGGTGTTATTATACCTATGCCAGTAACTAATTGAAATGCTACCATACCCGTTAAATATTAGAAAAATTAGACATTTTATAATAGTTGTGTATGTAAATTTTTGTAGGATAATAAACTGATAAAGTACAAATAGTTTTTAAAATATATGAAATTTGAAGGGCATGGTCTGCATAATGAAACTTCTAATCCAAAAGTGAATGTTTTGGGAGACGAAACTTGTTTAGTGGTTTGACGAAAAAATTATTTTGTGCTAGTGCCAGTGGATTCCAGTCCACATGGAATACATAATAAACTCTTCGTTTTTTCTTTCTTGGTAAACTTTTCCCTTAATGCTTCATAGTTTATAGTGCACGCCAACATTGTTCAATACTATAATATATGTGACAGACAAAAAATGGCTTTGGTGCTATTAGATATGTCAGCATTTAAAGCGGCGAATCCAGATGCTACTTTTGAAGACTTTATTCGGTGGCATTCACCTGGAGATTGGGAAGCAGATGATGGTCCCGAGAGCAGTGGATCAGCATCATCTGATTCTCTTGAAAAAAATAAGTCGAAAGATAGTTGGCCTCCACGTGGGAAGCTTTCTAAGAGAATGTCGGAGCACGGAAATTTGTGGAGAAAGATTTGGAATAGCTCACCTGCTCTTCCTGCTTCGGAACAGAAGCCTCTTCTTGATCCAAATAGAGAAGGAGAAAAAGTGAGTATTCTAAAAGAATTTTTAATTTTATTTTTTTATTGTGAAACAGATTGCTATTTTGTTATACTATATAAATTACGTACAATGAGGGAAGTGGTGAATATCCAATTATAGCAGTTAAATTCATGGTTATTAAATCAAGGTTCAAATTGTGAACCGGAAGACCTTTTTTCCTTATCGTGAATAAGTCTTATTATGAATTGTAAGATACATTGTCAATAAAAATGTCATTTTTAAGTAAGAAAGCAATTGACACAACAAAATCGTAAGTTGATATATCATCTATAGACCTTAAAATAATTTAAGTTTCTCATTTTATATAACATATCAAAAGACAAGAGAAGTGGTTGATTATACAAAGTTGTCAATAAAAAAAAGTGGTTGGCTACACTAAGCCTACGTATTGTTTCAATGGAATAAGTCATGGTTCATCATTTCAATAGAATGAGTCATGGTTCATCATTGTGAATCAGCATTCATCATAGTCAATTGGGATTCAAGATGAGATTCGCGTCCCAATAGATTCACACTAGAGATTCGTATTGATTGGTTTCAATCAAGTATTGGATGGAGATCAGGGGCGGAACCAGGTAAGGACATAGGGAGGCCATGGCCTCCTCAAAATCCCAAAAAAAATAAAATTAATAGGTTTGCTGGCATATTTTAGCAAAATATTTGTTTATATATCGTTTTTTTTTTTGATCAAGCTAAAAATGATATAAATGTCAGGAGCTGCCTGAACCACATACACAATCATTTCATGGAAATACTAGAGAAAGATAAACCAATGCTACCCCTATACAAAATTCTAGAGAAAGATAAACCAATGCTATCCCTATACAAAAAGGTAAAATGAAACATCTCATGACTCAAACATATTTGGGATTGCTTTTAATTACACCCTTTTTGGATCGAGTTTG
>Ga0315915_1009531_pt1 | contig 11005 bp, 5 predicted proteins | sample MpolbnodulesMG_FD_207738 | JGI IMG/M metagenome (GOLD analysis project Ga0315915, IMG submission 207738) | Medicago polymorpha root nodule microbial communities from Los Angeles, California, United States - branched nodules | ecosystem: Host-associated > Plants > Roots > Nodule | place: USA... | reverse complement strand
CCCAGTTTCTTTTTTTAATCGTAATATCGACTAACAACTACTATGGATTGTCCAAAAGGCCCTACTCGACAGTCCATAGTCCAAAACAATGCTAATCCAATAAGGCCCAAATAATACTATTCACGCCCTACTTATGTAGGAGAGATGTTCTCACAACGGACATAATTTTTAAATTCCCTTACAATTGTAACGCCTCTGTCCCTGTTAACACATCAAAAGTGCCACCTTTCATAACCGTTGACCAATGACTATTCACCTTCAATAGACCCGCCCTTTTTATGAAGGTATATTTTAGCAAGATGCACCTTTTCCTTTAGACATAAATACCCATATGTTTGCTTTTTGAGAAATAGAAAAGGAAGGGACAAAGGTGTAATTCAGTTTTAATCATTAATGTTTTTTTGTCTCTCTTTCCTTCTCTCTCTTTCGGTTCCCTTTTGTTCTTCATCCCTTTTTCCCATTCTCTCACTCTTAATCCTTAGATAATAAAGAATCAAGCATAGAAAAATGAAGATGGAGAAGAACCTTATCCTCTCAATCTTGATTCATAGCCTCTTTGTTAGAGGCACATACCTTTGTTTAGCTGCAAAGAATTTGGTAAAATTAAGTAGTTTCTTGATCTCATTATTCATTATTCAACAACAATCATCATCGCAACACTTACATCCATGGATAATGCTCTCCCAATAATAACCTAAAACTGTCATTGCAACCAAAATCAACAACAACACAGAACTTTCAAGGACGAAAAATGAAGTCCAGTTGAAATTGATTATATTTCCTAGAACCACCTTAAAATTGTGTGGGTTCCTGAAAATCATATTCAAATAAGCACAAAAATTGTATTTTGTATTCCTTTCTTATTGTTCCCCTTATTTTTTATTTGAGAGTTTCATTCAAGAAAATGGATCTAAAGTTTTGAAATTTTTGTGATGGATTCAATTGGGTTTCAATGAATTTTGTTTCTACTGTGAATTTTGTGATTAGGGACAAAAATAGAGAGAGAGAGAGGAAAATAAAAACATTAATGATTAAAACTGAATTTCACTTTTGTCACTTCCGTTTTCTCTTTCTCAAAATGCCTAACTATGGGTATTTATGTCTAAAGAAAAAGGTGCACTGATGACAGGTCATCACACATTATTCTTAGCAAGTTTTCCAGTCATTTTCAATAGGTTTTACCAGCAAAATGGATGAGTATTAGAGCAACTGCCTATGATATCGGGACATTTGTAATGTTTTCTATATTTGAGTATGTAATTCTATTATTCCCGAAGCATAGCAATTTTACGGTGTTTTTGATGTAATTTGCGAAAAAATTATGCAAATCGGCAAAGCAATAACATCCGAAGATTAGTGAAGACCATGGGAAGATCAAGAATCAAGATTCAAGAGGCCTTAAAAGACTTTATAGAGGGATGAATTTTGTTTCGAGGTCCCAACACAACTTATATGGAAACAAACACCCAAAACGACGGAAAAACGAAGAAAAAGGGGTCGGAATGCACTCACATGCGCCTAGGGCACATTCCATGCGCATAGGGCATGGTGAGTTTCACACTTACATGCGTCTAGGAAATGAAGTAAGCGCCCTGAGCACTGCGGGGCAAAAACGTCTTTCCTACTTTTTTGTGGGTAAAGCCCGCATTTTTAGCCCAAACCCAGGTGAAAACTCTCCCTATAAATACTGCCTTCCTGATGGGGTAAATCCGCAAGTGCACGGTTTACCGAAGTAGTAATAAAGAGTATCGTTCCAACAAGGAGTTGTTTAATTGATTCACTTTTAAAATAATGATTAGATGAAGAATTTAGGTTGAAAAGTTGAGATTTTTATCGATTGAAAATAATAATAAAAAGCGCATTGCGATTATTGGTTTATCATAATAACAAATCTTCACATTCCAAACCCTAAACCTAAATCTTATGTTGGCTCTATTTTCTAAAGACAAGTTTCTCTTTGGCTTTTCATACATCCTTTCGGTCTCAATGAATGTATTTCAATATCAATCACGTCTATTCTCATGGTTGGTTGCTATTAAAACCCTTTAAGAACGAAACTTTAAAGGTCTCAAGGTTTTCTAGACTATTCTCATGTTTCGAAAACCTTGTCCAATCTCACATGTCCAATACCATCCTTCATCTTTCGATCCTTCGGTTAGTATTTGAGATGAATCAATAACAACTATTAAACTTCATCTTTCGATCCTTCGTTTAATACTTGTTATTGATTATAAGAATGGTGAGATTAGATTAGAAAATAGGGTTACATAAAATTAGGGTTCTAGGCTTGGTTTGAATAGGATTAGGTCATTAGACTCGTTCAACAATCCCAAGACAAAGAAGTCTACTCACTCATGTTCATTGTAGACATAGAGAAGAAGAAGAAGAACATGAAAGTAAATAACAAGAATAATAAAGAAATAAAAAGAAGTACTTTTATTGATGGAAACAATTGTCACTTATAATTCCCAAGAACAAAAGATAAGATACAAGTCTTTCTAGCTGCTCCTTTTATAGCCTAAACTAGTTTAAGCCCTAAGAATTAAATCACTAGAATGTTCTACAAGCAACCCATGGGCTTTAGGTTAAAAAAACAACAAAAGAAAACAACTGGGACCTTGGCACTACCGTGTGTCTAGAGGCACGGGCCGTGCCAGCTTGTCTGACAAAACAGCAAAAAGGTGGCACATCATCGTGCACGGCCGCGTGGCTGGAGGCATGGGCCGTGCGCTCCTCTCTAACTTGTGCATATATTTGTTAACTTGGAGGCACGGGCTGTGTCACCACAGGCACGAGCTTTGCCTGATATTTTTGCGCAGGATCTTTATATATCCAAATCATGCTCAAGATCCTTTTATCCGTAAATCATGCTCCAAAACCCCTTTCTTTTGCTCCAAGACTGAATCTTTCATATATTTGTTCATGAAATTAAATAACAAGCAATTGTAGTAAACTAGTTCTAGAAGGTAAATAAAAACACATAAAATCTAAGTAAAATAACTCCAATAACCACTTAAAAACACTAATTATTGACTGATCACTTCCTCATTCATAATTTCTCGTTCAAAACTGGAGCAGTTCAAGAGGAAGGCGATTCTAGGAGCTTTAGGAGGAGTTTTTCTATCTTCTCCTTGTTTTTCTAGGGTATGTTTTTATCTTTTAGTAATTTGTCTTTAGTTAACATGCGTAGCTAAATCTTATTAGTTTATGGTTCTAAGATGAACCTCTGTTTATTTTGTTGAATAATGATTTAATTTAGAGTCGTTTATCTAGTTATTTTATGTTCGCTATTTAGTTTTATTAGGTTAGATTTATTTGTATTCTAGTGCAACCTTAGTTTAGTCACTTAGGTTGTGACATGGCCTAATATTGATGCTTATATCTTGATACTTATATTTGTCTATCTAGGAAGTAATTAGTTAGTAACTAGACGAAAGATAGTGAAAGCGAGTTGACCGTAGTAGTAAGTACTTAGGAGATGACATTACTAATATTGAGTAAAATTTGCTGAACCTAGGATGTAACTAGTTGCTAATTAAGGAAACAAGTATTGCATGATTTAAACCTAACTTAGTAGAACCATTCTTCTTGACCCTTTGTAAGGTAGACATTGATAGGGCTGCCCGTTTGTAGAACTACCAAGAGGGAGAGTGTGTTATGGGATAGCTAAGATTCATAGATGGAAAAACCCTTTAGGAACACTGACCTTTATTGCCTTTGGAAATTTAGGAATGCCAAGTTAAGTTTGTGTTTCAATTACCTTTGATGGAGTAAGACCCCACACGTAAGGATCACCGTGTGACCAGTAGGTGAAACTCAACATTGAAGGGATAAACCGAGATCGACTGAGAGAGTAAGACCCCACACGAAAAGGTCACCGTGCGATCAGCAGATGCAACCTGACGAACCGATTAGGTTAGAACGTCCCAACGGTCTCATCACTTAGATAGTCTACGTAAGATAATAAACACGACATGAATGTTATTTCATTCCAACAAATGAATAAGGGGGATTCGAAGAATGCTAACCCCTGCTTACTTTTTTGCAACCAAAATAGGTAACTTTCTATGTTGCAAACAGGTAAAAATTGCAATCTCTTATCCCTCAACTCTTTAAAAAGAACTATAAGTCGAATATACCAATCCAACAAAAATTAGAAACAAACAGAAAGTAGTAAGGGAAATTTCGAGATGCATAACTTACTACTATAATCATAGAACTAAGAAGCTGATATATGAATTGATCAATTTTGTTCCTGTTTATTATTGTTTATCGGCCTTGTACCTTTTCATTATATCCAACATATGTACTATGTATAAAGAAAAGGGTTAATAGTGATTTACCCCCTGTAAAATATTTTTTTGGGATTCCATCCTTGTAATTTTAAGATTCTTTGGTTTTAGACCTTCATGAAAAAATTTCCCCCCTATAATTTGAGGAAATTTCGGTTTACCCCCTGCAATTTGAGCAAATTTTGCCCCCTATTAATTTGAGAAAATTTCGGTTTCCCACCTGCCATATCATCGATTTTGTACAGTCAAGATTCATGAAGGTCCAAAACCAAAAAACTTCAAATTACAAGACGTAATCCAAAAAGAAAATTTTACAGGGAAAAAACCGGAAATGACCTATATTATAGGGGGGTAAAACACTATTAACCCTAAAGAAAATAACATGTTTAGGCTTTTTAGGATGCCTATTTTTTTATTCCAATTATACCCTTTAACATATTTTCATATAATAATGTTATATTGTTGGTGTTATTAAAAAAGATAAGAATTTTTTATTATATTTGTTATATATTATTGTTGTCAATATGAAAAGTTAAATATGGTTTGTTGAGTTTGTTACGTTTAATAGTCACAATTATCTATAGTTATAATTTTAAGGACAAAACTTAGGTACAATTCCTCAGGTGCTTTTCGTATGGTTCTTAACTAAAAATACAATTTTTTTTGGAGATAACAAACTTTGAGAGAATTATGGATTTAAGAAAATAACGGTGAATTTAGTTAAGAACCATATAAAAAACACCTACGGAATTGTACCTAAGTTTTTTCCTAATTTTAATATATATCAAATAAATTATATAAAATATTATTTATAAATTACACGCAAATTTCGATAAAATATCGTTGATAATATACACACATTAGCGCAAGAATAAAATAGCAACATATACTTACATGCCCGTCTTTCCGCGAGTAAAATTGATCAATTCATATATCACCATAATTAACATTTTCTCTCAACAAAAAAGAAAAGGAATACCGTGGAACATATATATGCACATATTACAATTTGCACCGCTTATATATAAAAGACTTGCTAATAACTGGTCTGGGAGATAAACATAATCTAACACTGAATTGAAATCCAGTGACCAAATCAACGATCTAATATATGATCTTCGAAGTTCAGCAATCAATAACCTTTGCCATTAAAAGGAGGGAATAGGGTGCACTACGTCTACACGTAAACTTCTGTGAATGAAAAAGGTTTTACACATACATTGGTTTCTATTACATGATAAAAGGACAAACTCATGAAGAAAAAAAATTGTACTATTTTCCATATAAAATATTAGCCTGACACATAAGTGCAAATTAAAAGAAAACAGTACTATTTATTACGATTTTGGTTTTATCGAAAAAAGAAAAAACTTAACACAATTTCGGGGGACTAAGACTAGGGATGAGAATAGGTTAGGCCTGAGGCTGGTCTACGAAATTTTTTGAAGGCCTAAGCCTGACCTGCGGCCTGTCATATGCTTACTTTTTAGGTCTGAGCCCGATTTTCTAAAATCCTGATACGGCTTGTTAGCCTGTTTAAAAACCTATTTCGTATGAACATCTTTAAATAAGTAATGCGCGATCAAAGTATAAATAGACTAGCAAATTAATATATCAGTTATATTAAACTCTCTTTTGATAATCAAGATGAATTTTTAGGGAATTTGACTATATATTCTATCATATTTCAATTCTAGTTTATAATAATGCATTTAAATATGCAAAAAGTTAATGTATACTAATAAGATTAAATTACTGGAAAAAGCTAACAATTTTTTTTTTTTTAATTCAAAGTACAAAATATAATACAATAATAAATAATATTATTCATATTTACTTAAATAGGCCGGCCTAATAGGCCTAAAAGGCTTTTTGAATGGCCTGTGGCCTGACCTTTTAAGCTAAATAGACTTCTAAAAAAGGCTAGGTCTTCTTTGTTTAAGAAAAAAGTCTGGTCTGGCCTAGCGTAGGCTAGGCCGTAAGCCCCTGTAGGCCGATCAGACCTATTCTGATCCCTAACAAAGACCAAGGAGTATTGTAACTGAAGTCGAATATACACCAAACTTAGCAATAATAAGAAATAGGCAGAGGCACCCATGCACGTGACACAAAATTTGATTTTGCAACCACACCATCAACTACTAGAATCGAAATGTCAAACTTCAAATTTGTGACACATTTGAGATGCATTATTGAATAAAGTCTCACACCATAAAACTTAACTACGGTTATCTCATCTATCACCAAATTTTCCAGTAGAGCAAACAAAAAGAATGAACTAACCATATAATATCTATAAAAAAAAATAGACGTTCATGAAAATCCATGTGGATACGATACTCTACTTACACTTCATTACTTGGTAAACGATTTGGTACACTTGCTTAATCTGACCATCATGCACCTTGCTAAAATAGACGTTCATGGAAATGACTGGGTATATTGTAACAAACCCCTATATATTTATATATAAGAAGAAGAAGAAAAGTTGAACGTTAGTACATTAGCGGTGGCTAGGGTCCGCCGCAAATGTCAAAATTGAAATCTGGCGCCTAGGATTTGTTTGGGTTCTGATCCGTCGTAAATGACCTTCTTTTTTACTGTTGTTGTTTGTGTCAGATAAAATCCGTCGTATAATATAAATATCAAATATTTTTCTAGCCAACAATTAGCGTCGGATGCTGTTTGTCGCAAAGTCAAAATTCAAATCTGACGCCTAGAATTTGCATGGGTCCTGCTCCTCCACAAACGACCTTTTTTATTTTTTGTTGGTGTTGTTTGCGTAAGATCATAATCCGCCGCATAATTTAAAACTCAAATTTTGTTCCGCCTACGTTTAGCTTCGATTTATTTTCCACCGCAAATGCCAATTTTCCGCCGCAAATGTTGTTTTGTTTTTTAAACATAAATTAATGTATTTGCGTGGGCTTTATTCTGTTGCAAATGCATATATTGCCGCAACATAAATTTGCGTGGGGCTCAGATCCGCTGCAAATGCATGCTGCAAAAACAATGAATTCTTGTAGTGACATTGGTGTGTTCATGAACTTGTGAGTGGTAATGGTTATAGGAGACTGGATGAGGATGTCAGAATTTGAGATTTTGGCTATGCGAGCGTTGGGGTAATTTCTTTATCTGGAGTACTTATAATTTTGTTGTGTAGCTTTTCTTTAATAGCCACTGATAAAATTTAGTCCATGGTGTGGAAGTTGGAAGTTTCAGAGAGAGTTTCATGTTTTGTTTAGCAAATTATGCATTGGAGGCTGCCAACAAACAAGATGATTAACATGTGAGGGAATGGTGATTCCTAATGCTACCATTGCATATTTTTCGTCTCAATTCGGATGGAGCTACAACGAAAGGAGGAATTATTGCTGGATTCGTCCCAAATTATGTATGGAAGGAAAGTACCAAAACAATTTACTTTATCAATGATCTAGTAATCAAATGTAGATCTCATATATACGTTAAGAGTCATTGCTACAAAAATATTCAAGAACTTTAGACTTAAGATCTGCCGGAATTCTAACGGGACGATAGTTTTTATTAAGCATCAGAGTTGTGCTCCTGGCTTCCAAGATAGGCTGTCATCAAAACACCAAATATTAACAAATGTTTTCAAAGATGGTAAAAAGATTGTAAATATTAAGTGTTGGAAATAGACCTCTTTGTTTGGTAGCTTATAAATGAAATGATCGAAGTATACTCGAGCAGCTGAAAAGCCAGAAATCCTAACCTTAACGACAAATTTGTCTCCATTCTGGTTGCAAGTTTTCAAAACAAGAAGAAACATTAGCAAATAGATATATATTGTTCAATATGTGATATCCATTTATAGTGTATTTGGAAATTCTAGCAAAATTATAATTTTAGACAATTCAATTATGCTATCCTTAATAATTTAGGGAATTTATTGTTTATTTCGATGGGATAATTTTGGAATAAATACTTTTTTTGACAAAAGGTTTGGAATAAATACTTTTTTTAAGAGGAAAAAAATATATAACGACCAATTTGTAAAATATGCAAAATATATATGGACTAATGTGTACTAGTGTGAACATAGATAAATTAACTAGTTTGCTTAATTTAACAGAATTATAACAATCAATTTGAGATTCAAATTTTATAAAGTACTAAAGAAAGAATTTCAAATTATTTAATATCTTTGTGTAAATATTTGATATTTTCAATTCATTTTGCTTTTTTAGAAAAAAATAATTAAATTAGTTCGAAAATTTGTGTTAGAATCACTTGGGGACAAGTCGAAAAGAGACTAATGAAGTGATCAACCATCTTGCATTTTAAGAAATAATGAAATGTAAAAAAAAAAAACAAAAAACTAATTTCACTATGAATTTCATGAATATATATCATCCGTAGATGAACTTTTATATTTTCCCCATTATAATGAGTCCTTTTAAAAGTCTTTTTTTCCTTCTTAAAAAAACAAAACTATCACAAATTTCAGTAAATAAAATGTTAGTTGAGCTATAAGAAAGAATTGGCTATTGTAACTTTTCATGCATTATAAACAAAAATGACCAAGGAATTTGGCGTGACTTACTCTTAGAGGACCAATGAATTTGAGGGATAGTTCTGACATGGCAAATGCATCACCACTAGAAGCCAAGATATCATCACAATTAATACCAATGCTTTTCAAAAATTGATGACGACCTGATGAAGATATTTACATAAAATTATCAATTTATGCAAAAAACGATTTTTCATTTAGATTTGTATACAGTTCAAAACTAACATCCTTAAATCTATACACATCAATTACTAGAGATATACATACAAAACCAAAGACATTAAAAAAAATTACATACAAAACCAAAGATTTTTAAAACATCATCAAGAAATAGCTCATGAGTTGTCACCTTGTTGGCAATAACAAGGATAGACAGAGTTGTGGACCACACCGTATTGATCCAATTCATAATCGCGAACATGTAGTTCCACCTCAAAGAACTCATTCATTCTGTAAAATGACAAATTCAAATGAGTATATATGATCATATATCACAAAGAAGTGTCAACTTCCAACAAGAACATTGTTATATATGATTCGAAGAATGAAAAAATTTACATTATCCAATTTTATGTCACTTTACAATTGCAATCAAATGTTATTTGTTTGTTTTTTTTCTTAATTCTTGTATCAAATATTTTCTTTTAAATTTTATTCAGCTCACGGTGCCCTTTTGGGTCACGGTGACTCGATTGGTATCCGTTGCCAAAACTAAGAAAAAGCAAATATAGATTGATATTTAGAAAGTCGTTTAGTTTTCTTTTGTTTTTGTTAAAGCAACATATCGATCAAATCACATTCTTAGTTGCGGGGAAGCAAAGTATCTTGAGCTTTTAATTACAATGATTATATAAAAGAAGTTAAAATAACATAACTCACATGTATGTATATATAAGGAATAATGAAACACATATTTCACTTATCGATAATGCTAACCAGTGCTCTAAGGGCATTGGTTAAGCTTCCAAAACAAGAAGTTTTCATGGTCAAAAGTAAAATCTTATAATTCCAAGACAAAATTTCTATTTGTAGAATCCTTAACCAATGTTCTGAGGACACTAGTTAGCAAAACCCTTCACTTATTTATAAATCGAAATAAGCCAAAGTTATATATGATAAATCAATTGTGAAAATAGAATCCACAATTTAAAGTTTTCAACTTCACCATAAGAGGAAAAAATAAAAATAACAATTAATGAATAATGAAGCATAAACAAGGTTTGTGAGCAAGAAATTACATGTACCTTTCTCTCTCGTTGATATTATGGAGTGGTAAAGAGGCACCATTACTCACTGGGAGAACTGTCTGGAGTGCAGATGAGTTGAATGCCTTGCAGGGAATAAGAGAAGTTGGAGATTTATTGGAGAGGGGAAAGGGCTTAGTATTAAGGAGTAATGGGGAAAGTAACCCCTTGGTAGAAGTATGGTTAGAGCAAGGAAATGAAAATAGGTGCAACATTTTGTGTTTTTGGCTTTGTGAAGGATTGGAAGAGTATTGTGAAATTTAGAGTTTGGGGTGGGCGTTATATATAGAACAAGTTTGCTTAGTCACAAGCATTTAAAACATGCACACACAAAAATACATTTTATTTAAGGTGAACACAATGTTACTTCTCAATTTTGGACGTCATATATATATATTTTTTTGAGGGAACGTCATATATATTTTGGTTAGTAGTAATACACAGTTTCATATGCCAATAGCTTAGCTGCATAGACAAAATATCATTCCTACACTCCACTTGTCATTGCCCGGTCAAAATCAACACTTACATCGACGTATTTTTACACGTGATTGAAATGTCAATATTGCATGTGATTCCAAAAGTGGCAACAAAATTTATGAAACCAATTTCATGAGATTCCAAAATTGGCAAGAAAAAATTATTACACACCTGCGACATTTCATCTATCTGACCACACATTTTTACCAACGCGTGTAAAATGTTTCATAAAACAAAAAATAGTTTATTTAAGTAAATAATAAAAAAAAGGTTGGCCCTAGTTTTTTTTTTTTTTTAGTGAAACTTCATCTTCTCTTTAAATTCTGTTTTTCTTTCACTCATCAAGGAGTGATTTTAAGTTACTTTTTGACCTAGAATCACTCATTTGCGTTTTTTTTCCTCTGTTTTAAATTAATTAAGTGGTTTTTACATATATCAAGTTTTTTCTTTTG
>Ga0315915_1009530_pt1 | contig 11006 bp, 5 predicted proteins | sample MpolbnodulesMG_FD_207738 | JGI IMG/M metagenome (GOLD analysis project Ga0315915, IMG submission 207738) | Medicago polymorpha root nodule microbial communities from Los Angeles, California, United States - branched nodules | ecosystem: Host-associated > Plants > Roots > Nodule | place: USA... | reverse complement strand
TCCAGTTTTCTTTAATTTGTATTAATATTTGAACTATATGATCTACATTATAATGTCTGAAGATACGCTGTTTAGTACAATATACAAGTGACATACAACTGTAGTATTTCTACAATTTGCGATTGACAACACTGTTGTTAACATGAATCCGGAATTTGAATGTGTTCAAACAGAGTATGCTTTCAAGGCTGTTAAGTGTGCTGGGATAACCTCGATTGGTGTTAGGGGAGAGGATTCGGTCTGTGGTCACTCAGAAAAAGGTTCCGGTGAGTATATGAAGTTGACTGTTAAGTTTTTTTCTTTTGCTTGTTATATGAGTATTTGTGTCATGATGGTATGATAAAAACTTGAAACTGACACATTTATTGACCCTGAGATGTTTGTATGGTCGGGAAGTCTTTTGTCATCTCTAAATAATAGAAGTTCTTTTCATTCATCCCCTTTTACCGTTTGTCATCTGCAGTTACTGATGGTATATGACATATTATTGCTTGAATAATGATGTAATGGGATCTTAACCAAATACCTTGCTTCTCTATGCAGGTTACGAATCCTCCTAAATATGCTCAGAGAACACAATTGTTAACAGAAAACTACCAAGTTGTGTGATTGATTTCCTCTCGGCTTTGAGCTTCTATGACAGTTTTGCTTTTACAGTCGTGTCTCTTTTGCCAATATGATATACTTTTAGTTGCAACATTTGCTACTATTCATGAATTTTTACTTTTAGTTCTAATTGTCAAAACATGGAGCAAACTATGATACTTGTATTTGCTATGTGTAACAGTCTTTTAAAGGTATGAGACATTAGCAATTGGGTATTGGAGGTTCAACTATAAAGAGCCATGTGTGTTTCTTTTACTCTTTAGTATTTTGTTTGATAAGTGCAATTGTTAAACATTATTTTGTTCGAATTACTGAAATGTTTAAAAATTGTATCTTCTATCATTTATATTTTTAAAGTTCTGGAATGCATTAATGTATATTTTTTTTATTTATATCAAGCCATTTCCTGCGGATTTATCTGCGGTATATTGATCTCAATACATCATTTCCTGCGGAAATTCCTGCGAGTATGTTCGGGCAAGGAAAACTCCTCAAACACTGACCGAATATTTCCTGCGGAATATTGTCCAATTTCCTTAGGAAATTTCCGCAGGTTAGTTTCCCGCGGTTCCTAAAATCCTCAGGAAACAATTACCCACGAAGGTATTACCTGGGAACCTTAATCCTTGGAAATTTCAGAATAACCCGCAGGAAATTCCGCAGGAAAATCGAGAGTTTCTAGTCGTGCGTATTATGTGGTCTTCAACCATGTAGAGCTTTTTGACAAGTAACGATTTGAAGCTTTGTGAGGACATTGATGAGGGTGCTACGTCGATATATCAATGTGCTGCCATGTTTCTCAATCAATGATAATGGACAAAAATTTCATCAAGAGTCAATGTATGAACTCTCTCATCCTAGGCATGATTGAGCTAAATGGAGAAAAGCACCAATTGAAAAATTGAAATGCAATATTAATGTCTATCATTAGAAACCGCAACTATATGTTTATCGAAACTAATACTACTTTTTTGGTGGTGGCCAGAGTTTGAATCCCAAACTTTACATATATTATACATTGTTCCTATCAACTGAGTTAAGCTCACGAGGACATAAGAACTAATACTACAACAAAGCACACTAATGCTGTTGCTAATAATCTAGCATGAACAGCCGCATGCATGACTTATCCTTATATTTTAGAGTTGAGGGCTACTTGTATTGTTGATGCTATTAATAATTATGAGATAAATTTGTTCTATAAAAAAATAGCTCTCTACAATTGGCCGCACAGAAAACAAGATTAAATTTAAGAAACAACTTTAATAATTATATTTAAAAAAAAGTTTTAAAATAATATCCATTAAATCATTTGATTTGAATGAAGAGGGGACCCAATATCATGAAATAGCTCACTCTTTTAAAATAAAGAAATATGTTTTCTTATCTTTACAATCTGCACACAATAGTAATCAATAATAAATAAATAAAACCAACTGGTATCATGTGATCCATGTTTAGTAAAAAATAATAAGGTGTGGTTCAAGTCAAAATAATCAAAGAAAAAGAAGAGTTGAACTAACTTTTTAAAATACAATATTTTAGACTTTTGATAAGAATAAAAGTTAGGAATAAAAAACACACGTGTTCAGCACAATATATAAAATACTATTTTTTACTTATTAAACAAAATAAGTACAATAACCAAGGGACGTAAATGGCAAGAAGCTAGCAAAGAAATCATGGAAGCTTTCTCACATAGACCAGAATATTCTTAATTTCATTATCATACTAATTTAATTGAAAAAAAATACTCTTCCATCTCAAAATAATTGTCATTTTAATGTTTTTTTTTTCTCAAAATTAAATAACTGTTTCCGTACAATATCAACACAACATTATATTTATTATTTTTTTCCACTATTATACTCTTATTTATTAAATCTCATCCAACTTAACAACTCTACTATAACAACAACTAATAAATATATTTTAGTAAATGGTACTAATTTTACCATTAAAATTAACACAATCAATCATTTTCTTAAAAAATATGCACAAACCTTAAACGTTTATTATTTTGAGATAGATAGAGTACGTAGTAAAATAATATTTAAAAATATATATAATTGGAGGATCTATTTCTTTTCAATTGATCGTTACAATAGGGCATGATTGTGCTACAAGAATAGACACTTGATAAGCATGTGAATTATTATTATTCAATTAAGGCTGTTGTCCTTGCTTCCAAAAAAATTTGGCGAAAAAATAAACGTCATGCATGCAAATTACATTCTTACAAGAATACCCTTTTTTGTGTTGCTTTGAACAAAGATCAATGACATATACTTATATCATTAAAAGGATTGAAGCAACGCAGAAAGGAAACAAATCAAAATGGCATGACCAGCCCAGGATGTGGCCATCCTAAAAAAATACAGTTGTTTTTCTGACTTTCAATACTTTCTAAAAACATAAATAAAAGACTAAAATACCTCAGCGGTTATAACTAAAAAACACGTCGACAGTTAACTGCCGCTAGGTTTTTTAGTCATTTACTTGTGTTACTAAGACACAATGAATGTCAAAAAAAAATCTTCTCCTAACTAAGATATAGACGAACATATAGACGAATATATGATCTTGCATTTAGTGCAAATCAAAATAGGATTTATGGGTGGTAATGACAAAACTAACCCCAAAAATAAACTAAATATTTTTTTTTAGGGAAAATAAACTAAATGTTGGTGACTATGAGATTTATAAATGTAGAGAATCATATATTCCTACAACTGAACCATTTTGTTTTTACTTTGATCCATCATAAATTTTATTTTTGAAAACTATTTTATTTTTAAAACTCGGTATCTAATCCAAGAACTGATTAATCCGAGGGGACCAATCCCACCGCCCATTTATTTATTTATTTTTGAAAACTATTTAATGATATTGAGAGGATCACACTCTAAAATCTCAAATGTGTACCACCAGATCAACCCACACCTTAATTAACAAAGATCAATGGCATAAACACAACTCAATCAATATATAGACGTGTTTTCTCCTTAATTTATAAGGATAAATATGAAATGTGTTTTTTTTTAAAAGACCCAATAGAAAAGTTAATTCACGGATATCTCGTAAATTCAACTAAAAGATTAACTCAATGTATTTTGAGACTTCATCCTTTCAAAACACTACTAGAAAAAGCAAAATTAGTGAGGGAAATTAGTGACGGAAAAAATGAAATTCCTCACAAATTCCTTGGTCGCAAAATTTAGTGATGGAATTAGAGAGGGATTTCACATTTTCCCTCACTAAATATCCCTCACTAATTTTTGTTTTTTTAGTAGTGAAATGTGAATAAACCATTTATATAATTTCGTATTAAAAGTCGCGTGTTCAAATTTATGATAGAAGAATGTTATAACATGTGCTTCAAAGACACAAGCGAATAAACTATATATAGTAATTTCGTATTAAAAGTCATGTGTTTATATTTAAAAAAAAGTTTGAAAATAATATTCTTTAAATCGTTCAATTTGAATGAAAGATGAGACCCAATATCATGAAATAGCTCACTCTTTTAGAATAAAGAAATATTATTTCTTATCTTTACAATTTGCACACAATAGTAATCAATAATAAATAAATAAAAGCAACTGGTATATATCATGTGATCCATGTTTTGTAAAAAAATAAGAAGTGTGGTGCAAGTCAAAATAATCAAAGAAAAAGAAGAGTTGAATTAACTTTTCAAAATACAATATTTTAGACTTTTGATAAGAATAAAAGTTAGCAATAAAAAAATACACACGTGTTCAACACAATACGAATAATACTATTTTTTACTTATTAAACAAAATAACTACTATGCCAATCTATATTCAATGATCAAAGCACAACCTGTCAAAGTGTTCCTCTCATAAAAACCTGTCAAAGTGTTGTTATTTTTTGGCTTTTATTCTTCCAACTTCCAAGGACAGAAATGGGAAGAAGCTAGCAAATAAGAAACAATGGAAGCTTTCTCACATAAACTAGAAATATTCTTAATTTCATTATCAATTTATCATACTAATTTAATTGAAAAAAAAATGCAGTAGAATAATATTAAAAAATATATATAACAGGAGGATGTATTTCATTTCAATTGATCGTTACAATTGGACATGATTGAGCCACAAGAATAGACGCTTGATAAGCATGTGGATACATGTGATGATGTGAATTATTATTATCTATTTATGAAGGCTTTCGTCCTTGCTTCCAGGTTTTGTTTCGTTGATAAAAGAAAAAGGATAAGGACAGATTTATCTAATACATATTTTATCTTTTTTAAGAACCGTGTAATAAATCTCCGTGAGTTTACTCAGTTCACAGGGATATTGCATTTTATATGCAGGAGCTGGAGTTCGAACCCTAGACACTTCACTTCTCTACAATTAAATTGTGTGAGCTTTAGCCACTAAGCTACTTGACCAAAAAAAAAGAACTATGTAATAAAAGTTTTATATCTCAAACAATGGTTTTATGGAGGAATTTTAGTATGGTCGTAAGATCAAATAAATAGTGTTTGTGCATATACATAAATAATTATTTTTTTAATAATAAAAAAGGAAATTGATAAAAATGATTGAATATTTTAAGGATAATATTTTTATATATGTGCTCAAACACTATTTATTTGATCTTATAACCATACAAAAATATATGTTTTTATGATAACTTTAGAAACCGTTACAATATAAAAGTTATTATACGGATCTCTCGTAAATTCAACTAAACAATTAACTCGCTGTATCTTTACACTTCATCCGTTAGTAATGTGAATAAACCATTAATATAATTTCATATTAAGGCGTTGTGTGTTCAAATTTTATAGTAGAGGAATGCTAATGTGTTATGAGGACACAAGCTAACAAACAATATATAGTAATTTTGTATTTTTAAAATACAAATTACTTTTTTTAATATCGAATTTCTATTTTTAAATTCTTTAATACGTGTTTTTATGATAGGAGAACCCTATATTTATATAGTTAATTTTTGTAAAAAAAACAGCAAATCCCTTTTTCTAAAGTGAAAAGGAAAATAACAGGGATAGGGGCAAGGCCAACCCAATCATAGTAAATGAATAGAGAAAATGAATCCTATTTTCTCATAATTAATCCACGTTGCATATATATAAAGACATTGTCCTCCTTTTCTTTTTGAACTTGCAGATCTTGTCCTCTTGTCATCGTGTCATCAATGCATTAAATCATGAACAAGGACAATAATTGAATAGTAGTTTTCTATTATTTTTAACATATAATATGTTCTTCCCCTCTCTCATCCTCTTTTGTGAGCCGTGGGCTGAAACCTTAATTTCTTCTCCTTCATCCACTAAAGAGGGGTGGTTTAGGGTCAATTTTTGACCCCAAATCACCCATCTAAATCGTTTTTCTCCTTCTCTTCTATTTAAATAAGTGATTTTCACATCGAATTAGGTTTTCCTTTTGTGATTTCGTCGTCTTAGTGCGACACTGTTTTGTTTGTCGTCTTTGTGCGACAATGTTTGTCTTTTCCCTTGTTCAGGTGTTTGTTCGATTCAGATTGTCAGATCAGCTTCGATCTAGTGCAAATCCAACCAATGACTTTGACGTCATCAACGTTGCAGATCCGGATGCATGACTATTCTGAAGATTTTAATATATTCATATTTGTAGGCTTATGTACTTTGCTGTTTTATGCTATTAACATGGGCATCGTGAGTTTGTTCACATATTCATCCTTTTTGTTTTTAGCGAATTTGTATTACATCGATGTACTATATCAATTTAAATGAATTAATATCGTTTGTTTTGTGTCAAAAAACATATAATATGTTCTTTACGTGTAATTATATAAACTATTTTCTTATGTCACGTTTAATCATAATAGACAATATCATTGTAAAAAAGAATAGTAGACAATACAATTTTTTTTCTTCAAAAGTTTTAACGATGTTGTATTTTTAAAACTGAATTGAAATTTAAATCTTTAGTTAAGTTGAAGAGATCCAGAACATCATATGCAAGTGTTTTTAGTCTGTGTTATGTTTAAGCCAATACCAAAAAGAGATTATACTAATCATTATCTTAAATTATCAAATATACTAATCATTATCTTTTAAGATGCGGAATAAGTCTTGTAACAATGATGCTAAATAAGAAATAGTTCTTAAAAAGTTTCCTATAAAAAAAAGCATAATCTATGACTCACGATTTTATAAATTGTTGATAATTTTATTTTTTGGTTACTAAATTGTTGATAATTTAAAAGCGTTATTCATGGTAAAAAAAATACCAAAACATAATTTATAACTCACGTTTTTATTATAATTTTTTACGAGATACAACAAGATCCAACAATCATGGAAGAAAGAGATAGAAATATATAAAGTTGAAAGAAAATGAGAGACATAAAAAAAGTGTTGAGACAAAAAATCAATGGGTGTCCTTTCTCTTCCTTTCATGACTCTCTCATAAAGACTCCGTTTTTCTTGCCGACAACACCATAAAACAGTGATTAGAGGCATGAAAGAAAGCTTAGAAAGGGTTTGAAAATGGGAAGCACAAACCCCTTCAATGACAATCTTTCCTCCTTCAATAAGAAACTTTTTCATTTGACTCTTTATTCATTGCTTCCTATATCCCTTCTTTGTTTATACTTCATCCTTTTGTCCCTTACTCCTTTTGCACCAATTAAGCTTCTTCATTCTACCACCATTGCCACCTACCACTATTCATCTACTTACTCTCCTCCTCCTTCAACTTCTTTTGTAGGTACATATGCATGCATAATTAAGTTCTTTTAAATATCATGCTAGTTGAGATTGTCATGAACTCTAACTAGCAATTTGTTATACTAATTAAGGACTTCTTAGTTTACTAATTTTTATGTGATATATTTTTTGCAGGGAAGAACAAGGTTTATGATCATGAGAAATCATGTGACTATTCAAATGGAGATTGGGTTAGTGACATGAGAGGCCCTTTATACAATGTCACCACATGTGGCACAATCAAAGAAAGTGAGAGATGCATCACAAATGGAAGACCTGATTTAGGTTATCTTTATTGGAGATGGAAGCCAAGTGAGTGTAATCTACCAAGGTTTGAACCAAGCACTTTCCTCAAACTCATTAAGAACAAACACATAGCTTTTGTTGGGGATTCTTTGGCTAGGAACCAATTAGAGTCACTTCTTTGCATGTTAGCGACTACTTCAACACCTAACCTTGTTTACCAAGATGGCAAGTCCAATAAATTTCGTAAGTGGCACTTTCCTTCTCATAATGCTACCTTTTCTTTGTATTGGTCCCCATTTCTAGTGCATGGTGTTGAAAGATCAAATGAAGGGAATTATTATAATACAATGTTTTTGGATCTTGTCAATGAGAGGTGGGCAAAGGATATTGATCAAATGGACATGATTGTTGTATCAACTGGCCATTGGTTTTTGCTTCCTTCAATTTACTATGAGAGTAATTTAGTTCTTGGTAGCTTGAATTGTCCTGAGTTTAATCATATTCAAATTGATTTTTATGTTCCATTAAGAAAGGCTTTGAGGACTACCCTTAATAGTATAATTGAGAGGAAAGTTGCTAAAGGAAATGGAATTGATGTGATTGTCAAAACATTTTCACCTGCTCATTTTGAAGGTGATTGGGATAAGGCTGGTACTTGTTCAAAGACTAAGCCTTATAGAAAAGAGGAGAAGATAATTGGAGGAATGGATGGTGAGATTAGAAGGATTGAGATAGAAGAAGTGGAAAGTGCCAAGGCAAAAGCTAATAAATTTGAAGGTATTAGACTTGAGGTGTTGGATGTAACTAAATTGGCATTATTGAGACCAGATGGTCATCCAGGTCCTTACATGAATCCTTTTCCATTTGCAAATGGAGTTCCAAAATATGTACAAAATGATTGTGTTCATTGGTGCTTGCCAGGACCTATAGATACTTGGAATGAGATTTTTGTAGAGATGATGAAGAAGTGGGAGTAACATCCACATAGAAAGGGGTGATGTATTTATCATTTATACTTATTATTATAACTTACTTTTATTTAAATATTACACTCATTCATGTGATGGACATTGCATTATAAATAATAAAGAATATTTTATAATTTGGAGATTTCAATGGAAGAATGATCGGTTGATTATTATCCTTTTATTTCCATTTTTAACTAGTAGTGTATATATTTTACTGAAAACTTTCTGAAAATAACATGTTATAGAATTTTGCAAATCTATCATTTATAATATCTGTGCAATCTTGCACTAGCCTTTACTAGTATTACTTTATTAGAAAGGTAAATTACAGAGTTTTGGCATGATATGAAAGATGATATTACGAGGTTTATTACGGAGTTTCGTTGGAATGGTAAATTGGTAAAATGTATTAATTCTACTTTCATAGCTCTTATTCCTACAGTTGAAAGTCCGCAAAAATTAAATGATTTTCGGCCAATATCTCTGATGGAAAGTCTTTATAAAATTCTAGCAAAAATTCTTGCAAATAGACTTCGGTTGGCTGTAGGCAGTGTTATTTGTGAGGCTCAAACAATGTTTGTCAAAGATAGACAAATTCTTGATGAGATTTTAATTGCAAATGAGGTGGTGGATGAGGCTCGTAAGTTCAAAATGGAGTTTTTATTATTTAAAGTTGATTTTGAAAAAAGCCTATAACTCAGTGGATTGGAGGTATTTAGATGTAGTGATGAGAAATATGTCATTTTCTCTTTTTTAAAATACCATATTTTTAGAGTTTTGATAAGAATAAAAGTTAGGAATAAAAAAATACACATGTGTAGAACAATACATATAATACTTCTATTAACTTATTAAACAAAATGAGTACTCAATCAGTTGAGCTTCGTAACATAAGTTTGTAATCTAAACAAGGGCATCAATGGGTTTGAAGGTCTTTCATGTATAAAAAGAAGAGTATTATATCAATCTTATCTTCGTGAATCAAAGCAAGACCTGTCGTAATGATGTTATTATTAAGTAGAGAGTAATGATATTTATACAAACATTTTATAACAACTTTTGCGACAACTTTCTCTCTTATACTCACATTTTTACTCTCTCTCTCTATTGTTTTGATTTTCCTTTCAATACTTATTTTTCTTTATTAATTTATGGTTGTTGAAAGACTTTTAACAAGTGTATTAAAAATACATCGAAGTAATAAAATGTATAAGTTCATCTCCACAATGATCGTTTCAATCTTATAATATGGATATAACAATTGGGGTTGGGGGGTAAGCATAACATATATTTGGGTTTAACATAAAACGAAACTAAAAAAAAATTGTTTTGAAAAATTGTTTTGGAAAATATATGAGAACTAATCAAAGGAAACTAGCTAGACATGATCAAAAGAATAAACAACATGGTAGTGAAAATAAACTATAAAGTTCCGTCGTTGCCGACATGGTTCCTTTATTTCCTTTCAACCGGTGTTGTTCTTGTTTTCCCTTTTTCATGTGTTGTCATTGCGCTCCCATGGATTTCTTGTTTTCCTTTCATGCATCACGATCTGAAATAGAATGTGGGGAGTGGTGCTTATATAAATGTGTGGGTCCATATATGGGTCTTATAAGCCGAATGAGTCTCTTTCGTTACTACTTACGTATCCGATCAATTGTGACCTTAAAGTGAAAGATTTAGTACATTGTGATGTTGTTGGGTGGGATGTGTACCTAATCTGCAACTTTATTTAAGAGAAGATGTCGAGTGTGTGCTGAACACATCCTTAATCTGCAACTTTATTGTCTCTCACACAGTTTCACATTGGAGTGGTATAATGTGTGTATGAAGAAAATGGTGTTCAAGAAACATTTTCCGATTTTAGATGTATGTTTACAGCAAAGCCTGCATATAATATTATTTTAAATAATAATTTGATGAATAATGTTTCCTTACATAGTGATAGGTCCATAGTCTGGAGTATGGAAGCCCCCTTATTGTGAATAATTTTATATGGTGCATGTTAAGAGAGTGCTTACCAACTAGAACAATGCTTATAACAAAAAACAATCCCCATATTTGTGTTCGGTGTAGGGAATAGGGTGAAAATGCTTGATATTTGTTTGTTACATGCCCAAAGGTTGTTGAAACTTTAAGAGTTATATGCTTATGAGATGAGATTTGATTTAACCTTAGATTATGACTATTGATGGTATTGTCGACCTTTTTTTCACTATTGCAAACCCTTTGTCTCAATTGAAACATAGTATGTGATGTCAACCATGTGGAGCCTTTAGAAATGTCACAATGTGAAGCTTTGTGAGGACATTGATGAGTGTGCTACATTAATACATCAACGTGTTGCCATGTTTCTGAATCAATGACAATGGGCAAAAATTCGTCAAGATTCAAGGTATGACTCTCATCCTAGGCTAGATTTGGCTAACTGGAAAAAACTG
>Ga0315915_1009526_pt1 | contig 11009 bp, 4 predicted proteins | sample MpolbnodulesMG_FD_207738 | JGI IMG/M metagenome (GOLD analysis project Ga0315915, IMG submission 207738) | Medicago polymorpha root nodule microbial communities from Los Angeles, California, United States - branched nodules | ecosystem: Host-associated > Plants > Roots > Nodule | place: USA... | reverse complement strand
CTTAATGAGTCTCAAGTTAGGGCAAATAACCACTGTTGTTATCTCTTCATCAACAATGGCCAAAGAAGTTCTTCTCACCAATGACAAATTCTTGTCAAATAGGACTGTTCCACAATCTGTGTCAGTTCTCAACCATGACCAATATAGTCTTGCATTCACACCCATTTCACCTCTTTGGAAGGAATTGAGAAAAATATGCAACACTCAATTACTTTCTCACAAGAGTCTTGATGCTAGCCAAGATGTTAGGCGCATGAAAATTCAACAACTTCTTAGTGATATCCATCAAAGCAGTCAAATTGGTGAAGCAATAGATATTGGAACAATAGTGTTCAAGACTACCATCAATTTATTATCGAACACTATTTTCTCCGAAGATTTGATTCAATCTAATGGTGCAGCCGGAGAGTTTAAGGATTTGGCGACAGATATCACAAAGCTAGCCGGAACACCAAACTTGGCAGATTTTTTTCCTCTATTGAAGATGCTTGACCCACAAGGCTTAAAAAGAAGACAAACAAAAAATGTAAGAAAAGTGTTAGACATCTTTGGAGAGTTGATTAATCAACGTTTGAAGATGAGGGAAGGCACATGTCTAGACACATCCAAAGACATGTTAGATGCCATGCTCAACATTTCTAAGGAGAATGAGTTTATGGACAAAAATTTGATCCAACATCTATCACTTGTAAGTATAATTTTTCCAAGTTTCTTTCCAATCATTAATTTAGAATTATAATTAATTGTGATCTATTGTTTTACTCTATAGGATATATTTGTTGCGGGAACGGATACAACAACATCAACACTAGAATGGGCAATGACGGAGCTTATCAACAATCCGGAAGCTATGCGAAAAGCTAAGAAAGAGCTGGAACAAACGATCGGGTGCGGTGTGCCACTTGAAGAGTCAAATATCTCTAATCTCCCATACTTACATGCAATAATAAAAGAGACACTTAGAAAGCATCCACCAGTCCCATTTTTATTGCCAAGAAAAGCAGAGAGGGATGTTGAGATATGTGGCTACACTATCCCAAAAGATGCACAAGTGCTAGTTAATATGTGGACAATTTGTAAGGATCCAACATTGTGGGAGAACCCAACTTTGTTCTCTCCAGAAAGGTTTATGGGATCAGATATTGATGTCAAAGGAAGGAATTATGAGGTTGCTCCATTTGGTGGTGGGAGGAGAATTTGTCCAGGTTTGCAATTGGCTAATAGGATGTTGATGTTAATGTTGGGTTCACTGATTAACTCATTTGATTGGGAGCTTGAAGGTGGCATGAAACCAGAAGATATGAACATGGATGATAAATTTGGGATTACTTTGCAAAAAGCACAACCTCTTCGAATTGTTCCTCTCAAACTAAGTAACTAACACAAGTGTCTTTCCATATCTTTTGCTTCATTTTTACTTGCTATGTTAAGGGTCATTGCTTATTATTTATTGTGAATGTGAGAAAATAAGAGTGGTATTACTATTGAATGAATATATTGTTAATTAGGACATTGTATTAATCCAATTTAAATGTATATGTATTGTGTTTGTTTTTGCTATGAGCTCTATAGGAATCGGAGAATGAGGAATGCTAACAGCACACATTTTAACACAAACTTTCTAACACATTCTCTTTGATTGGTTAAAATTCACATAGGTCCCACCAAATCATGTGGGTCTCATATAAATTTGGTGGGTCTCATGTGAATTTTAAACAATCAAAGAGAGTGTGTTGAAAAGTGTGAATTAAAATGTTTGTTGCTAGTATTTTTCTCACAAAATAATTACGCTCTTTAAGCCAAAGTACGTTGCCATAAAAGAGAATTGAGATCTTAGAGTGACATTTAAGAGCAAACTTGTATTGTTGCCAGCCAGAGTCTTGCTGGCGGTGGACACGGCTTGGAGCCAAATGACAACATTCTCAAGGTGTTTTGCCGCCATGATGAACGAAAATTGTTGAATCAAAATGAAATTTGTACAATATGTCTCTAAAATTTTGATGATAACAAAGTATAAAAGAACAATTAGATATACTAATATGTGTTCAAGTGTGCATGACATGACCATGGAATTAAATTCAAAGTGTGAAATCAATTTTGGTTTTGAAAGAACAAAGTGATTAAGAGCGTCTGAAATTTGTGAGAAGTTGAAGCTTTGGAACAGACTCTGAAGGGCACAATGATTTGAAGGACTCAAATTCTGAAAGCCAAGTCAACATCAGACTGGTTTTGTCGTCTTCTGATGGAAGGTCGATGTCATACATTGATAGTACAATTTGTCTTCTTCTAATCACGTGTAGAAGCAAACAAAAACTTCAAGGACAAAGGGAATGAAACAGATAATTTCAATTGATGAAAATGAGTTTAAAATGACCTTTCAATGATATTAACTAGATAAAGAAACATTCTAACTTCTCTGATCAAAGTTTCTCAAGGACTCAAATTTATGTGCTGCCACTCTCCAACGTCTCTCAGATTCCCCTCTGTATAAGTAGTTGAAGACTTGAAAACATAATAACTCTCTGAACTTTTGCAAGTGTCCTTACTCTGTCAAAATAAAAAACGCACAAACACTTAGATAATTTCTTATAAACTTTCATATCTTAGAAATTCTTAAGTCTTTAGAGTCCAATCTGAATTGTATTTGATTACACCTCTGATTGTATATTAAGTGTAAAACTCAAACAATCTTATATTTGACAAAGTTTGATTGTAGAAATCTCTTTTAGTTGTGATTGAGCAGAGAAAGTCTCTTCCTTATGTGATTGAACAATAGAAGTATCTTGCTTGTGTGTTTGAACATTTGTAATCTTAATAATAATAGTGAAAATCTCTTGAAAATGCAAGGAGACTAGACTAGTACTCTCGATTTATGATAGGAACCAGTATTAATTGCCCTGTGTAATCTTAGTGTTTGATTTTATAGTGAAACTTACTGTAAACACCCAAAACAGCGTCAAGAGCTGCATCTTGCATATTGATCACATATAACACATTCAAGGAATATATCTTCACTTTTTAATATAGTTCATTTTTTTTTAAATCACTAACCATACACTAACAAATCTCTCGTATGTCAGGTTATATGGAGATTGGAGGTCATACCACGAACTTCAACACAACGTTCTAGATGACTTTTTGGTTGTGAATTTGTTTAGATAAAGTAGATCGACATCCAAAAGATAGATTCGAGTTTTAGTTTAGTTTGCTCCAAGATATAAATGTGCATATTATATGTCGAGATGAATACCAAATTACTATGACACATTCCCCAAAAAATAAAAAGGTTAAGAAAAAATAAGAAGAATACAACGTTAAAAAAAAGAAAGAAGAAATACCGGTCCAAAAAGTATTTACATATACATTTTTTTAAAAAGGTCTATCAACAAAACTCAAACACAAATTATATTTCAATAAGTGAATGATCTAACATATTAAATTTCATTAGAACCCTTAACCGAAATATTATTTTGAACATATTTAGAGTTAATTTTTGCATACATTTATTTATTATTAAAAAATGAAAAATAAAAAAGAAGATAGAAATTGTAGATATTTTCCATTTCCATTGTATCCAAAAATCCAGACCTTGGCGCGCATAAACCCTTTTCTCTTTCTCTTAACAGTTAACCCTCACAAATCAAAATCCCTAAAACATTCTCCAATGTCAAAACCCTAAACCCTATGCAACCTTCCTCATCTTCTTCTTCCTCCATGGCATTCTCTTCCGCTTTTCGACTCCTCACACTCTCCCCTTTCACTCCCACCACACGCCTCTCCTTTCTCCGCCGCACTACCTCCGACCTCCGATTCCTCTCCGCCTCCACCCGACGCCGTCCCTCCACTTCTATCAAAGCTGCCGCTGCTTCCGTTCGGCGGGATGAACCGGAGCGAGACGGAAATGGAAGCCTGACGGTTGTCGATAACGGTAGTGATGTTGTAAAGAGGAGTGAGGGAAGGATTGTGCTTACCGAGCTTCATAAAGAAGCGACGGAAGCTTATATGGCGTATGCTATGTCCGTGCTGCTTGGGAGAGCTTTGCCTGATGTTAGGGATGGGTTGAAGCCTGTTCATCGAAGAATTTTGTTAGTATTTTTTTTTCTGTTTGAGAAATTGTAGAAATTTGTGAAGTATATGCTTTTTTAATTTTTAGAATGTTTTTCACTATATTGTTTATTTAATGTTAGCCGGAAATTGTGAAACACTGACACGTTGACACCGGTTGTAATTTGAGAAAATGACTGAATTGAATGTAATCACACGTGTTGGTGTCGGACACTGACACAACTTTCCACACCTAAAATATAAATGGGGGAAACTTTAATAGATTAGATTGTTGTTACCCTAATTTTCTTTCTCTTGTTGAATGTCTTATACTACTTTAACAATAAATGTGATGTTTGAGATTGGATTCCCTGCAGTCTGGTTTTTTCTGCATTTACGTAGTCATGGATTTTCCCTCATTGGTAGTGGTTTGATCTTAATCTGATGGTTCAACAAAAGTGGACTTTTATTTTATATTTAAAATACTGAGTTTAAGTCTGGATTGTCCAATCTTGATTGAATGATTACCGATGACTGATTGCGTGAATGTGGGAAAATTCCGATTGCTGGACACTGTGATCAGTGATTTTTCTGCTTTGAGGAGTTTTAGAAATTTGTGAACTGAATTGTATTTTGCTTTCGTTTTTTTACACATTTTCTCAAAAATTGTTTGAGGGTTACTGGAAATTATTTTAAATTATCCATTGAGATTTTTGTTTGGTACAATGCAAATTTTTTTGTTTTGTGTTCGTATATGTGATTGTGTTGCAGCTTACTGTCAAATTAGTCTTTCACATTTATGCCTGGCATGCCATTGTGCTGTTTTTAATTTTGTGACTTATTGGTTGCTGTCATTTTGCTAGTCATGATGCTTTTTATTCCAGCAACACTTGGTTACGTGTGATATTTTTTGGTCAAAAGCTTCTTTGCTTGCATTGGTTTATTAATTGTAATAATCTTTTCTTTGTTGTATGTTTAGTTCAAACCTGCCATTCCTTATTTCATTGATTCTATAGGATGATTTTGAGATGGCCACTAATAGTTTGCAAAGCAGCAATAATCTAGGGGAACGAAATTTGAACTCCTAATTGTCTATTAACACTCTCCACCAAGTTCTTTTGATTGTCGTTTTCCAACTTAATATCAATTGAATGTGAATAGACAAATAAACTTACTAACCACTTATTTTAATATTATATAAAACCTTGGAATTGAGGGGAATTTAGGAAAATAGGAAATTATAATAAAAAGTAATTAATCAAGATGTGGATCCATAGTTCATCATTCAGTGTATTGTGAATAGCTTCACACTTTTGACAATTTGAGTTTGCTAAAATTTGACACTTAATTGAGATATTATTGCATGACATAATTTTTTGAATGCAGATTTGCAATGCATGAGCTCGGTCTGTCGTCCAAAAAACCATTCAAGAAATGTGCAAGAGTTGTTGGAGAGGTTAATATCGAAATTTTAAATACTAGTTAATAATAATGAAGCACTCAATAGATTCATCTAGAAGTATGTTTGATTTTGAAGTTTGGGTAGCGTATTATCTACTGCCATTTTTACTGTTTGATATATGTTGCTATACCTCATTATTATTGTAGGTCTTGGGAAAATTCCACCCTCATGGAGATACTGCCGTATATGATTCCATGGTTCGGATGGCCCAGGTAAAACATTGTTTTTTTTCTTTATTTTCTCTTCATCTTAAGATATACCGGATTGCTGGGTCAATGACTACTTAACTAGAGTGTCATGTTTTTTTTTATCAATAACTGTAGTATCATATAACATGTAGTATCATAGAAAGTTGATAAAAGGAGCCAATATAATAATTTATATCCGTAAAATATGCTAATCCAAACACTCAATAACTGCTTTTCTTCTCTAAATTACTATCATACTTTTTTTTTTACTATAAAATTGCTATCATATTTTGTAGTTGACCATGGCTATTGGTCCATGATTGATTGCGTTTTTTTTAGGGATTTGATAATATTATTATTATTTAGTTTATTTATAAATTATATCTTTCTTTACTTTTAGGGAGTTTATATATGATAAGCCATCTAGTCTATGGAAACTTATTAAGATTACGTCTCTTATCATGATTTATCTAAGGCTTCTATTATGTTTAGCTTACGAGTAACCTTGTGATTCTCTCTTAGACTTGTAATCTTATTTATTTTCTGCTGTTATATTTATATTTTTTCCAATGTTTTTCAGGATTTTTCATTACGAAGTCCTTTGGTCAATGGTCATGGAAATTTTGGGTCGATTGATGCTGACCCTCCTGCTGCCATGCGTTACACAGAGTGCAGATTGGAGGTATGTGTTTAACCACTTACTCTTTAAGTCTGAACTCTACTTTTGTAATAATGTCACCTTCAATTTTATGCCAAAATGTTTGATATAATGGACTCTCCAATCAATAATTGTTTGTTCTTGTTAATTAATCTTTCAATTTTATGCGAAAAAGTTTTATATAATGGACTCTCCAATCAATAATTGTTTGTTCTTGTTAATTACTGGTAAAGAAGATGTGCACTAATTTTTAATCATGCCAGAGTTCTGATGTCAGTAAACAAACAGTTATTTTTTTTTAATCCATGTTTGTTAATTGTGAGCAGTTTGAAAAATATCAAACTTTCAAGTCACCAAACTTGAAATTTTATATTCTTGAGATTTGTTTCCTTTTCAAAAGTGTGAGAAGGAGAAGTAAATTGAAAGACCGTGTAACGTACATCAAACCGTTTTTGAAATGATTCTGCTTTTTAAATAATGTTTTTTGTACTTGATTTAGCTAAAGATCTGAAGTCTGAAGGGTCTGTTCTTGAGAAACTATTGCATGATGTGCTAAAAAGAATTTTTAAAATTGGGTCTTGCAGGATTAATCTAACAAGGAACTTCCAGGAAACACCACTTTTGTCTTCCTAAACATGAATGATCAGTTCTTGACTATTAGATGATTATTTTTTGGTAAATTTGTGTTGCTTGGACATCCTATACATATTCCTGATCTAAATCTTTGTTGCTAACAAATGATTATGGTCTTGAAATACTCTTCTTCAAAGAGTCTTATTCCTTTCTTTTTTAATTTTTCTTATTGCAAGGGAGTGTTAAAAAGACAATTTCTTAAGAACTTTGTGTTCAATTAAACCAAACAACTCACTACCATTTTAATCATTTTTGTAGACAGTAGTGGAAGTGTACTTTTCCATATTAATTTAGTGATTGGTAGAATTTGTTACATAGTTCTTGGTTAGATGGAAATAGAGGGAGGGGATTTTTATGAGTCTTTCTTGTCCAAACACTGCTTTATGGGATTGTCAGAAGTTTTGTTAGCCTTAAACAAATTGTCTAGAGTTTTGGATTTGCGGTTGTTGCTTTTCTTTCATGTTCTTTGAATTGATTTGCATATTGGCATACAGTTTGAAGGAATTTAATTGGTTCTTGGTCTAAATATGCAGGAATTGGCTGAAGCAGTGATGTTGGCAGATCTAGATCAAGATACAGTCAGTCACTGCTGTTCTTAGTCATTCAATTTTTGGGTTTTCTGATTTACTTTGACATCAATATTGACTACTTTTTATGTGTATTTGTTCCTCATTGCAGGTTGATTTCGTTCCAAATTTTGATAATTCACAGAAAGAACCATCACTTCTACCTGCTCGTCTTCCTACCATACTGTTGAATGGTTCTTCTGGGATTGCGGTGATTTTTGGTCCCCTTGTGCATATTGAACTCCTGATATTTTTTCTTCGTTAAAGTATGCATCTTCTTATGTAGAGCTCTGTATTCTTTATATTCACCAGGTTGGCATGGCGACTAATATCCCTCCTCATAATCTCGGGGAAGTAGTAGATGTGCTCTGTGTTATGATACATAATCCAGAAGCCACTGTGAGTGCCAAATCTTACTCTCTTTTACGATCAAATGGAAATCCATTAAAAAACACAGGGACAACCAGATGCACCACAAAACACTAACAAAGCATAGTTTCAGAGTCTTGACCTCTTTTTTTCTTCCAGATCTTATTAACATTATTGTTGCAAAAAGAATACTAGCATTACACTTTTCGGGACGCTCTCTGTAACATACTTTATGATTTTTTTAGAAGTTCGACAAATGTTTTAAAAAGGGATTAATTTATGAGTCAAATTTGTCAGCTTTTTTGACAATGGATCAATCATAATAATGTATTACAGAATGTGTTACAACTAGAAAGTCACTGTTACAACAAACCACATTTTCTCCACTAACTAGGAAGAGCTAATTCCACAACAAACTTGCCAGTTAACAAAATTAAGAATTGTCTTCTAACTTCTGAACTGTTCATTCGCATTACTGTGTAACACTAATGGCCTATTCAGAGTTCGTAAGAAATGAAAGCATGGTTATTTTATTATTACTTTTCTGTTGCTATTTTGTATGCTTTTAAATCTTTTTAATTTCTCCCTTCTTTCCTTTTAAACTTTCTAATTTTTCCTGGTCTGTTGTAGCTGCAAGAATTACTTGAATACATGCCGGGACCCGACTTTCCAACAGGAGGGCTGATTATGGGAAACCTTGGGTAAGTCTATCAAGTTTTTGGAAGGATCCCTTTTTTTATGAAGGGTTAAATATGTTTTTGGTCCTTATAAATATGTCAACTTTTCGTTTTAGTCCCTCTAAAAATTTTCTTCAACTTTTCCCCCAAAAGTTTTCCATCTTCACTTTTGGTCCCTCCTTTAACGTAAACTCATATGTATAATTCATATTTTTGAATAAAATTTTGCAGAAAAATTTATAATATTATAAGAATCTCTCCCCAAAAAAAAATTAGAATTTTTTAACAAAACATGAATTAAATATAAATTTTTATATTTTTGGTGGTTAAAAATTCATATTTAATTTATGTTTTGTTAAAAAATTCTAATTTTTTTGGAAGAGATTTTTACAATATTCTACACAGTTTTGCACAATTTCATTAAACAATACAAAAATTAGTGACCAAAAGTAGTGATTGAAAATTTTATAGAGACTAAAAGTTGAAGGAAAAATTTAGAGGGACTAAAACGAAAAGTTGGTATATTATTTATAGAGACTAAAAACATATTTAACCCTTTTATTAATATTTCATAAAGATTTAGTTTTTTATTTTGGCTGACAAGCTTGCATTATCTGTGTCGATACAAGCTTAAAATATGTTGCTCATAACATTCCTTTTAGCTGGTTGTGCAATCTAATTATTTATTTATTTGTTTGAATGGCAAATGTTAGTATGTTATGTTAGTTTTTTTTTTCTCCTTGCCAAGACTTGAACCCTGGACTTCCAACTCCTTAAACCTTAGCTCAAACTTGCTGAGCTACCCAGCCCCCCCTAGTGCAATTTAATTATGATTACTTGTCAGTTGCAAATTAATAAACATGACAAATATTTTAGTGATGGTATATGGATAGTTGATGTGTTGCATAATACATTATTTGCATTTTCATCTCTTTTGTTCTTCAGTCAAGAATGTTGGTTACATAATAGAAATTTAGGGTTTTAAATAAAAAAAAAGAGTGAATACCCATTTTGGTCCCTCACAATCTTTTGACCGGCCAATGCAGTCCCTGACAAAAATAAAACCCAATTTAGTCCTTGACATTTTCATAATGTGGACGAAGTAGTCCCTGATTCATTACAATAGAAGGACTGATTTGTCCCTGGTATGAAAATGTTAGGGTATAATTTGGGTTTTATTTTTGTTAGGGACTGAATTGGTCCATCAGAAAGTAGTGAGGGACCAAAATGGGTCTTCACTAATAAATTAAAACGAGCCTTGAAGAGAAGCTGGCAATTTCTGTTACAGAAGTCTGTGGCACTTGAAAGCTATGTGACCTTGTTTTAATCCATAAGTTTGATATTAAACCTTCACGAGTATGGTGTATCAAATTTTGTGATCCTTTTGTGTCCTTGTTTTGACTTTGTGCCTTCCCAAAAATTATGCAATGTGATGTCTGGTATGATATATACTTATTTTTCTTAAGGATCTTAGAAGCATACCGTACTGGTCGTGGGCGTGTTGTCGTCAGAGGGAAGACTGATGTTGAACTGCTTGATTCTAAGTCAAAACGGTCTGCAATAATAATTAAAGAGGTAGTTCTCTAGATTCTTTCAGATTCTGACATTTGAATTACTTGCTTTATTTGCTTTGGATGATTCCTAACAAATTCTGTTTTATGATTGGAATAGATTCCTTACCAGACAAACAAATCAGCTTTGGTTGAGAAGATTGCCGACCTTGTGGAAAGCAAGGTATCAATGTGTTTCAATAAGATTTTTTTGTTTCCTCTTTTTTTCATCCAAATGTAGTAAATCTCTTCTTACCAGACATTGCATGTAACAGACTTCTGTTTAAGTGAAATAAGGCACTGTCTGAGGGATAAAGATAGCCATGACTTCTAAAACTAGATATCTAACTGCTGCGAGGCCACTTTTTAAATAAGGTGTTTTGTATCTTACATTTTGAAACCTGGGTGCCATGTAAATTTTTTGAGACAATACTGATTATTATTTATATAAAAAAATTTTTGAAGCTTTTTTTCTTTCCCAGCCCAACTTTTCCAGTCTTTCTACCAGTCATCGCCATTGGTGTCTTCCCTACATGCTAAGATTGAGTCAGATGGTTTAGGGGATGGTGGTGGGTCTTCCGGCATGCACAAGATCCCCTTTTCAAGGTTGTCACCCGCTCTTGTATTTTTGACACCCACATAATATCATCCGCGCCATCACCCACACTACGTTTGATGCTATCAGTGTACCTCACAAAAGTACATACCTTTGTTGCCCTCATCCACTGCATGACCTTTGGCTCTGCAGGTTCTTGCATTTTTAGACTACTTTCCATGACCTATCCCCATACATGATAGCTCATATATAACTCTGATTCTCGACCATTTTATGCCTTTGCTTTTGCTTCCACATTCTTGGCCT
>Ga0315915_1009524_pt1 | contig 11010 bp, 6 predicted proteins | sample MpolbnodulesMG_FD_207738 | JGI IMG/M metagenome (GOLD analysis project Ga0315915, IMG submission 207738) | Medicago polymorpha root nodule microbial communities from Los Angeles, California, United States - branched nodules | ecosystem: Host-associated > Plants > Roots > Nodule | place: USA... | reverse complement strand
TTTTCATTCCAAGTTTTAGCGTGCACCATTCCCTCTATATTTTCCTTCACTTCTTATTCCAGCCTGCTCTCATCTTCTGTTGCCTCTTCATTGTTCATCTCTACCACTTCTTTTTTGCAACTATTCACTCCAACAAGCTAACTCATATTTCTTTATCTTCATATTTGATGCTTCTTATAATTTTTTAACCAAGATTTCTATTGTTATTTCTTGTTATTTATGAACCCAAATTTCTTCTTCTTTTCCCAAATTAATTGTGATGTTTCTTCTTTTTTTCCCATCTTATTCATGTTTGATGTCTTTCTTCTAATTTCCGAACCCTCTATTATGGGTGGTTAGTGCTAGCTTTACCAGCTTTACCTATAAATTTTGCTTGTAGCAGATTTCAATTAGCTTGTAGCAGACATGGTACAGCGTGATATTGCTCATGTTGTCTACTTCTTTTGAGTAGCTTGATATATAAAGGATTCAAGTCACTGAAGACTATTGAATTTTTCTTAATGAAATTGCATGTGTTGGTGCTACTCACAAATCATGCTAAAATAACAACATATTGATTGAATTGAGTGGAGAATTGAACTTTTTTTTATATAAGGGTAAAATTGGAATAACAAAGATAAACTCGTTCTGTTCCGTTAACTTTCCAAACAATGGAATGAAAAATTAGTTCTGTTCCATCATAAAGTATCCAAACAATGGAATGAAATCTTTATTCCATTCCGTTCCGTTCCATTCTGTTCCACTCCGTTCCGTTGGTTTTCACTCATCCAAACAGAGCCTTTAGGATTTGAGTTTTAGATTCCAATTTTCAGAGTTGCGCGAGATAAATTATGTTACATAGTCGATTTAACCTTCAATAATTCAATTCCACCTTGTTATCTTGAATTTCTATCCAGTTAGAGATTGATTGAGCTCCTTTGTTTCTGTATTCTGTTATAGGAAGAGGAGGACAAGGTGGTTGTTGAGGATCAGAAAATTGTTAAATAAAATACAACAAAATGCTGCACAAAATCGTGGAAAGCACGAACAAATTAATTTAGGATACGCTTAAAAATCAATGAATTGAACAGCACGCTACATCTTTCACACTGCATAAGTGGAATTTAGTGGGGAAGGATTTTTCCTTCAGATGCTGATTTATCAAAATTAATTTTCCAATTCAATGTTATATTGAACCTTTCATCCTAGAGCATCAGTGAACTTCCACGTTTAAATGTGACACAGGCAACCAAAATATTAACCTTGAACACTTTGCTCTGGTGAACCATGGTGCCTGAGAGAATCAAGGCTGAGGAAAAATTTCACCCCAGCAAGAGGTAATTAAAGCAATGAACAATAATAAAGTATAGTAATAAAAAACAAGGTTAAATTATGAATAGAAAGGCTTAGGTATATGGCCAACCTGCATTTTTGAGGAACCCTCCAGGAAACAACCGACGGTTTCTTTAAACTTGGAGGCAAGGACAAATAATGTTTCCAATCCTGAAGCATAATTCTGAGGTCGTGAAGCTTGCTATCCATACCAAAGCAACAATTTGCATGCATCGTACAAACTTGGTTTAAATCCCTACTTGGCTCACAAAGCCCACCAAAATTTGTTGTATCCAAAAATCTCATCTTCAGTCCAATATCAGCAATGAAAGGGTGAACTTTGATGAAGTTAAGGACATCTTGGTCATGGTATCCAGGATAGGTTTCTCGAGAAGAGTACCAGAATTTGTAAAATTCTATTGACCTATTATTGGACTTCACAAAGTTGAACCCTCCATTGGGCCTGTTCATTACATCATCAAAGCTACCTGTGAAATGATCACATGCTATCTGAAAATCTGCATCGAGGTGAAACCGCGGAAATGGGTCCCTAAACCACATAATATCAGCATCCTGAAAGAGGAACACCATAGTAAGTTTATAAACAAGAGAGCTTAGAAATCTATACAGCTTCTAATAAAGTCAGTTGTAGGAAGATATAATAATAACAGCAACAGTAAAGTGCATAACCATAAACTAAGCTGAATAAGACCATGAACCGGTATGGATGATCATCATGATCTTACCAGTTGAGACAATAATTTGGTAAATGTAATAAGTAATGACACATGCACAAGCTAGTTATTATTGTTACAACAGTTCAACTGCAACTTTATGAAAGATCTTTGGGTTCAGCATACATTCAATTTTTACTGTGTCTCCACTGTAATGTCTGGAAATGAGGAAAAAAAAGGTAGAAGATGAAGAGGAAAGAACGATCTGTTTAATTATCAATAATAAACAAGGAATTATAATTCCCAAGATAAGGAAAAAAGCTTCCACTTTATTCATAACTTCCACTATCGAATTTTACATTTCCTTATCAAATTTTTTTAAAATTGTACCATGCTCCATAACTTAGCTAAAAAGATAAAATCAACAATATGCACTTACATTTCTATAATCAATATATTATTTACATGTGAAATGCTGACAAATTATATCATACTAGTGTGTTAACCCATACACCGCGCGGGGAGAAATTTGTCAAAATAATAAACTATATAATATACTGTAGTTACAATTTATTATTTAACGTGTTCAATTATTAACAATTGATTTCATAACAGAATAGAAATATTCCATCTGCAAAATAAAAATATGGAAAATAGAAAGAAACACACGACAAATAAACGCATAGTTTCTTGTCCCCTGCCATATTTTTTCTTCACTGTTTATCAAAACAATATTTTCTTTGAATTCATTTGCTTATATTAAACACCTGCCCCATCAATAAGATCCTTGGTCGCCAACTGAAGCAATATTTAATTTTAATCAAATTTAAATAGGCCAAGTTTATAAGTTTCTCAAATACATCCAAATAGGCCAAGTTTAAATAGGCCATTTTATGTGTGTATATATGCAACTTAAACACTTGTGCCATCGATAAGATCCTTGGTCATCAATTGAACCAATATTTAATTTTAATCAAATTTAAGTGTGACAAGTTTCTCAAATACATCCAAGTACACCGTTTTAACTTATAAAAAATTACATGTCTAGTTTCCTGGTTAAGATATAAAACTAATCATATAGTAAAGTTATGTGCTTCTGTAGTTGCAGAATACTCATAAGCCATAAAATCAATGTGGTGCCCTTTATGTGATGAGAATGACTCTAAATAATTATTTTTTTAGTCGACTCATATACACAAGCAACTCATTCACTCATTCGTGTGAATTTCCCCCATTAAGCACTATCTAGGAATATCCATCACAATAATAAACTTTTGAATTTTTTTATAGCTGATAAATTAAAAACAACCTTAAGTCTTACATAACTGTCTTTGTGAACTTGAAGAGATTATTGATGAAGAGAAGGAAAAAAACATACCGTAAACACGAAATTGTATCCCTTCTCAAGAACAGAACGCAGGAAATCAATCCTTCTCCACATCATCATCAAGTAGCTAGGAGTCATAAAGTATGCTTCTTCATGAAAGTCAGCTTCTTCATTAGCAAGAGAAAAGCAATAGGTATGTATAATCTGACAGCGTGCAAATGCCTTTTGATCCAATGCAATGATTACCAAATGGTTTAAAAGCCTACTGGTATGATCTCCTATCCTGAAGCTCTGAAGGAAAAGATCAATGACAGAATTTGGAGCTGCCCATGCTTCATTTAATGTGGTCAAGATAACAGTTTTGTCTTCCATGGCAGCATCGTTCAATATTCTTTCAAGTGGATATTCATTGGTAGTCTGCAGAAGAGAAGATTAAATTTACCTTTTTCATGGACAAATGCACAGATAAACCGCGACAGTAAAATAAGTAATCCCTCCATCGGGGCAGCAGATCAGCGTCAAGATACTCTCCTGGTAAAATGGTAATAATAATACTTTCATGCAAGTTATGGTTATGCTGAAGCTTATTATGAAACTAAATAAAGCAATTATAGATTCAAAATTTAATGTTTGTAAACATTCATGGTTGGATTCACTTAATTAACAAGACCAAAGAACGGCTATTAAATACGAAATAACCATTAACGCTAGGAGAGAGCAGTCTATCCGTATTTTTCAATACTGACCCACAGTTAATATCAACAGTGGAGAAATCACTTCTGGTTAGTGTAAATGTTTCTACCTTTCCATTATTTGGGTTAATAATAATAGTAATAGTAGTAATAATAATAATAATAATAAATAATAAATAATAATAATAATAATAATCCATCATCTCATCCTCAATTTTAGGGTGTGTTTGGATGAAGGGTTTAGGAGGGGAAGGGAGGGGAGGGTTTACTTTTCAATTTTAAATTACGGACAATATGAAATGTCTTTTCAAAAGTTAACATATTAACATGAGAAACGATCATATAATACTTCAATCACACCTGATTTATTTAAGAAAAACATGTTATATATTCCGTAATTTAAAAAAGAAAAGTAAATCCTCCCCTCCCTTCCCCTCCTAAACCCTCAATCCAAACACACCAAGGAATCTTACTATCTCAAATCCTCACACACAATGCCAATGGAACCTATTAACATTTGAGATTGAATGTATATTCCATATCTGACACAAGTTGGTGTTCGATACCGACACATGCAGTTAGATTCAATTATTTCTATTTTCTCAAATTATTATCAGTCTGTGTGTCAAACTGTTAATTATGAAACTTAAGGAGATATCAACTAAGGAGTGTAAATAATTAAGTGACACGGATTTCTTTCCAAAATTAGTATCTACATTCTCGAACTTACATGCATTTCTTAGTCTAGAAGCAAAAAACTCAAAACAATTGTACTTAACATTCTACTGGGGCTATTAAGGAATCCAAAGTTGAGGGACAAAGTTCCTCCCTCATAGTTAATCGTTTGAAAAAAAGGGAATCACAATTGAAGACTATGACTAAATCTCTAGTTCGCCAACGAGCTTTAACATTTTAGACTGAATGTGTGTTTGATGTCCGACACAAGTTGGAGTCCGATATTGACACGACACTGACACATGTAGTTAAAATAAATTGTTTCTATTTTCTCAAATTATTACCGGTATAGATGAGTCGGTGTGTGCTAGTTATGAAACTTATCCAGCTTCTCTCGAATTTAAGCATAAAACACACTTTTCAAAACACAATGTCAAGAATCTCAAAAGAAATTATAGCTTAAATTGAATTTCAAACGATAAGATAACACAATGAGCATGCGTAACACACGTTCAAGGTAGAAATACAACTACATTACAGGATTCAAGAGAAGATGGAGTTTCAAATTGCATTTCAATCGACGAAACAATGCATATGAAAACACCGATTTAGAAAGTACAGGTATAACTGAATTTACTATAAATATGAGAACAGAAGCAGCGGAACTCACCACAGCAGGATCAACAGTCACCAACGGGAAGAAGGTAGGAAAGCGAGGAAGAGCATAAGCGGAAGAGAAACCAGAAAAGAATCTGTAAGAATCAACGTCTCTGAAGAGGATTAAGCAAGAGAGAGAAACGGTTGCGAAGAATAGCGCCGTAGCGAGGGCGCACCGGAGATGGAGGGTTTTAGACTCCGGTAACATTTCGTCGACGGAATCACCGGCGGTGAGGCGGCGCGTGAGAAATCTTCGTCGGTGCGGTCATGTTAATAATAAATGCATGAATGAAAATAGAAATGGAAGTGAAGAAAGAGTGTGATGATTTAGAAGAATCGAGATTAGTGGCAAATCTGTTAGTTACCAACGCGGAACGCATTCATCATCAGTTTGCAAGTAGGTGCCGTGCTGCTGCTGCCATTTTTAACTGTCTGCCTACGTGGAATTTCATCTTTACAGATTTTCATTTAATCATAACCAATCTAAGATGTGTCCACTTGTAACATTCGGAACTTCCAAAGAATCAAATCTATATACTCAAATCAACTTTTCTTTGATAGTAACTTGGTTTGTCCCACCTGAATATTTATAAAATCTCTTTCTAGAAAAAAAATAAATTAATGATAACCTGTGTTCTTAAGTCACATGACTATTTTTAAATATGATTTTAGTAATAGTAATTATGTTGTTTTTTAATTTTCAAAGGAAATAATGTGAAGGCAACTTTAATTATTTCTTTATTGGTCTGACTTTAAAACAATAAGATGTGATGTGGTTTTAAAAATCCCGTGCTCAATAAAATAAGGACAATGATCTTGATAAACGACATTACCGTCTTAAAACATTGAATATAAAAATAAGATTGTCATGCTTCACAACAATGATGGAGAGTATGTCGAGGATGACTTTCAACTCAATGTAGAAGTAAATTGGTTCTAAACTTACGGATATTTGTCTTATTTCGAATGTAGGTAAGTATGAGTTTGTCACTTAATTATGTCAATTTCTCTCTACAATGTTATCTACAAGATACATACAAAGATCAGGATGAATCGACTGAAAATGATTTCATAAAGTTGTTTCTATTTTTCAAATTGCGTTTAACCCCAGGGTGAAGTATTGATTTGACAAAGGTGTGTGAACACATTAAGTGGTCTTTTATTAATAAGGTGTTAATTGAAGTGTGGCTCCCATATGGAATAGTGCATTTCATTATGTCATAATAGTGAAGACTAGTGTGCTTTGTAATTGAAGTAGAATGGAGTTTTTTGAGCCAAAATCCGATGTTAGACAAGGCGACCCCATGTCACCGTATTTGTTTTTGCTGGCCATGAGCAAGTTGTCTCGTATTATTTCAAATAAATTTGAAGAAGGTATGTAGAATTCAATCTGTGCTGGTAGAAATGGGTTATGGTTATCACATTTAATGTTTGCTGGCGATCTTCTTCTTTTTGAGCAGGCTACAAAGGATTCAATGACTATGGTTGTGAAGACTTTGCAGGACTTTTGTAACATGTTAGGTTATCAAGTCAACCATGCAAAATTGTCAACATTTTTTTTACCTATAACGTGGATATGGGTTGTAGAAGGAGACTGGTTGAGATGTCTAGTTTTAACGAAGTTGCATTTTTAGGTAAATATTGTGGGGTGGCTACCTTGGGAAGAACACCAGGAATACACGATTTTTAATATTGAACTGATTAGACAGAAATAGTCTTACTATTTAGAAAACTTAACAACTTTCATTGTCAAAAGAATAACACTGGAAAAATGAGCAATCCATGGGAAAATTCAAATATTTTTTTTTTGGGTATTCATGAGCTCGTATGATTGGTAAGAGTACATTTACTATGCCTAAGGAACTCGAAGGTTTAAGTTTGAAAATGTTGAATGATGCACGCTTAACGAAGATGGGTTAGTCTCTAAGGGTAGGGGAGCAAAACATTTGTAGTGAAGTTTTTTTGGGAAAGTATGGACGAGATTAAGGTATTTATGGAGATATCAGTGCATGTTCGAGTGATTCGCCTCTTTGTAAGGATCTAGTTTGTTTGTGGCCATAAAGACTAAAAAGTTCGAAGTTCTGTACATTGGTGATAAAATCAAAATTAATTTATGGGAAACAAATGGATTCAAAACGACTTGATACTTCTTGACATAAAATTTAACATTTCCAATGATGTTAATAGCTGAGAATTGCAAGATGGCTAATGAAATAGGTGAATGGAATGCGAGACTCATGCATAATGTAGCGCCGAGAAGGATTATTAATAAATTGCATGTTATAGTCCCTCGTAGTCATAAGGATGTGTTGTTACTCAATCGTGAACCGATAATAGGTAATCTTTCAGTTACCAGTGCTTACTTTCTTCTAACAGGGTTTGATTTAGTTGGATAAGAGTCGACGTGGCATCAAATATGGGTCATCAAAGCTATGGATGTCTTCATGTGGCAAGTTACTCATGGAAGGTTACTAACAACTTCCATAATGTCCAAATAGAACTTGAGCCAACCTAATTGTGTGCATTTTGGTCAGCTTGAAGTCCATTAGCTAGCATCCGATGTGTATAATCATATGCTAGAAGTTAAATATAGAGGCACAATTTTTCTAATATTTATGATTTATTTGATTAATTAATCTCAATCTTCAAAAGTATATTGGTCAAAGTAAAACACTCTATGGGTCACATGGGAAATATTCCGTTATTAAAATTAGTTATCACAATTGTGAGGTGAACAAATGTGCAAACGTTCTTGCTAATATATCATTAAAAAGTTTCAAAAAAGATATTTTTCAATGAAATTCAAGTCAAACTATTTCTATAAATAATTTTTTCTACGTATAAATATAAAGCAATAAAGTATAATTATTTAATATATTCATAATTGTTTTCTGTAATAATTTCAAATGGATTTTATTTAGAAATATAAAATCTTAACAATTTTGTTCCCTTCTAAGTTTCTTTTTGCATTATTTTATTTGGTTTAGTGTTAATTTTCTTTCCCAACATTTCGTTTAGTTTTGTTTATTCAAATTTTATGCTCCAAATCCTGCTTAAAATGATACTACTGTATGGCCTCTAAAAAATATACTATTGTATGCATTTTTTTTTTCCTTTCTAAAATCAGGCTCAATTGCAAACTTATTATTATTTTATAATTTAACATTTTTATATCATTATTAATTGAATACAATATATACATGTTTAAACAATTGATAAGGAAAATACATAATATATGCAAGACCTGGAATTCAAATTTCAGCCACCACAAAAAAAAAAATTGACATAATTTACGTAAAAAAAACAATGGACATATTCATTGATACTTTATATTAAATTATTTGGTTATCAAGAAATAAAATGAATATGCATTTAATTATATAGAACTCGTATAATGATTTGATTTTAAAAAGTATATATGCAGTTATAGAATATTAAAAAATTAAGTAATACTTATATTTTAATACCAAGTTAGCTCTTTCATAAGAATTTTGATTTGACACAGTACATTATAAAAAATATTTTCAAAAACAAAATTTGTCCAAATTATTGATTTGTCAATTACATTTATCACTTTTACATATAAAAAAAATTAGATTTAATAATTAGTAGATGTAAAACTAATTTCTTTTGACAAAAAATACAATTGTACTTAGAAGCCAAACCATATGAATGCTAAAACATATTTAGTTTTTTTTTTGAGGAAAAAACATATTTAGTTTTTGAAAGAGAATCTTAAATTTTTTTTGAAAGGGAGAATCTTAAAATATTTAAAAAATAAAGAACCGAAAACATAAGATAAAATATTTAGGATGCAGACATTGGTCGAAAATCGTAAATTGATGTCATCATAGCATAAATAAATAAAGAAATAACGTAAAGAAATGAATGAATGAATATTTACCACTACTCTATTCTAAAACCCCTCATTCTCAATCTCACATCAATTTCCGATCTAACATCTTTTTCTTTTTCTTCTCTCAATCAACCAATTTCACTGCCATCGATCGATCGATCTATCTATCTCATTTCAGGTTTTTCCAATTCCCTTTCTCTTTTCTGCAATTCTCTCTTCGATCCTCATCATGTTATTATTATTTTCATCGATCCTTTTTCAATTTACTCATTGATCCTTGATTTCGTTTTTCTTTTTGTAGATTTGGATCGTGTTTTTCATTAAGCATTACTTTGATTTCGTATTCTCTTGAATTGAAGCAGAACCAGGTTAATTAGAGGTTAATTTGATCAAGTTTTTGATTAATCATGGCTGCTCCTGTGCCTCCAGGGGCACCTAGACCCGGTAGTCAACCACCTCCACCTAACTATGTACCTAATTACAGACCTAATTCTGATGGATTAGCTGATAATTTCAACAATTTGAACCTTAATCGTCCTCCAATGACCTCTAATCCTGTTGCTAGACCTCCCCCTTTTGGCCAACAACCGCCTTTTCCGTCATCCGGTCCGGGGATCCATGCTTCCCAGCCGCCATTTTCACGTCCCGGTCCACCTCCAGGTGCACTGGTGAGGCCGGGTAGTGGTCCTCCTTCTGTAGGACCACCAAATGCTGGTCCTCCTGGAAGGCCTACTGGACCACCTCCTGGTCAACCTTCACCATTTGGGTCAAGACCTACCGGACCTCCTGGTTCTTTTGCAGCGCCGGTTTCTGGTGGTGTTGGTGTTCCTCCACCTGGCGGTTCTCCACCTCTTCGTCCATCTGGGCCTCCTCCACAGAATTTGGGTGCTCGTCCAAGTCAGAGTCCTTTTAATGCGCCACCGAGTCAGAGTCCTTTTAATGCGCTACCGAGTCAGAGTCCTTTTAATGCGCCACCGAGTCAAAGTCCTTTTAATGCGCCACTGACGAGTGCTCCACCTGGCATGCCACCCACTAGCGTGCCACCCAGTAACTTGTTGAGTAATGGGCCACCGGCATTTTCTGGTGGGGCTATGCCAGGTCCTCCACGCTTTCCGGGTGGTGGTATGCAACAACAACCACTTGGACCTCCAACAATGAGAACTCCTCCAGCTCCGCCTGCTCAGTCTCCGTTTAACATGGCACCGCCTCAGGGAATAATGCAGCCTCCTAGTTCACCTTTTGGAGCACCTACTTGGCAGACTCAACAACAACAGGTACCTATCATCTATATTTGAACTTATTGCATTTGGATGTATTTTTTTAATCTAAATTTTCGCTATCACATTCTGTTGAATGAGTTGGCAAAAGTAATACAACCTACTCTGTTACATACAGTATGCATGATTAGACTTTTTTCAGCATGTTTAAAAGAAAAAATATCTGGTGGCTGTAATATCTTAGCATAACTAGAGGCATGTTTGGTTAGACGAATGAAAGGTTGAGCTGTATTTGTTACTCTTATACGAAAAGCAGAAGATTAGTCTATGCATTTATATACAAGGGTGCCATGTGTACGTGTCAGCATTATTCAGTAAGGCTGTAGCCTCGTAGGTACTAAAGCAATGATGATGCCTATTAATTTGATTGTAAAAGGCTACAGTCATAATACGGTATGTTGCCCTTGCGGCTGTGTGATGTGATGATGTAGCTTTTTAATTTATGCTTCAGGCTGAGGTTCGGTATAAAAAAAAAGTCTAAAATGTAAGCCTTAGCCTGAAAAATACGAGAAGCTATGGTTAAGCTGTTATCTAAATTTTC
>Ga0315915_1009523_pt1 | contig 11012 bp, 11 predicted proteins | sample MpolbnodulesMG_FD_207738 | JGI IMG/M metagenome (GOLD analysis project Ga0315915, IMG submission 207738) | Medicago polymorpha root nodule microbial communities from Los Angeles, California, United States - branched nodules | ecosystem: Host-associated > Plants > Roots > Nodule | place: USA... | reverse complement strand
CTTATTATTTATATATTCACAATATATATTTATATCAATATCATGATACAAAGCCAAACCCAATCAATATAGATTGGCTATTAGGGCTTACTCCAACAGGTAGAACCACCTAATGTAACTATTTGAATGCTTCCAAGGCTCGTCGTCTGGGACCTGGGCACCCCTCTGCTGCTGGGGAACGACATGCAGAGAAAACTCCAAGAAGGCAGCAGCCACATCTGCTAGGGCAAAAGGCATAATCGTAGTAGGAGGTCGGGGAACTTTCTGAACATATCCATACTGCCTCACAACCCGCTCGGGCAAGTGACGTACCATCTTTTGTTTCCCAGCCATGATCCATCCAGAGTACCAGCACATGTCCTGAAAAGGCGTCACGTCTCGTCGGTGCTCGTATGGCCTCCAGGTGACATGACAATGCTCCATCGAATCCAACAAGCCTCTGAAGTGATCAACATGTTTAAACCCCCTCTGAGGTTTCCATCTACCCACATACGGGGTCTCCCGTTCGTAATCTAGATATCTCGACCTCGGAACCACATGTCTGAAGTGGGCTATAACCCATCCCTGCAAACACAAAGAGACAAATCTATATCAGCACACAAGTGTCATACAAGAAACTATACATTTACGTTTAACTTAAAAAAAGAAGAAAAAAAAAATATTACCACAAGCAAGCTCATGTAACCACCAACAGAGCCAACATTTGAGCTGGAGGTAAGATTCAGCTGCTCATATAAGAAATCAAGTCTCATCGCACCCCATGACCACGTGCCTATGTTAGCCAAATCACGAATCGCAAGCATCTACAACATATTAATGGTTTTGCTGTTCTTGCCGGCAAAAAGGGTGTAGCCAAGCAAGAGCAACAAGAACGCCTTGACACAGGCGGGCCTAATACGACTCAGCTCCTGCTCCTCCTCCTCCTCTGATAAATCCTCCTCCCCCAGCAAATGGTTACACCTATTCAACGGGTGCTCATAACGCTCTTTCAGGGCCGTGTAAGTGACGAAGGCTCCTGAATTATTACTCGCCTGCTCCACCGCGTCCTCCACCGGAAACAATAGGTGAGTCACCATCAGGTCTACACCCTGGTCATGATCTAAATCATCCTCCAGAATGAGCCGTCCAGCGACGGGGATGCCTAGAAGACAAGCCACGTCATCTAGTGTGATGGTCATCTCCCCAACAGGCAGATGGAAGCTGTTGGTCTTCTGATGTCATCTCTCAGCCATGGCACACACTAACCCGTGGGAGATGTTGTCGTACCCAGTTAGAAGGAGGGGCCTTAGACGGATCTATCCATCGGTACCCAGAACCAAGGGTTAGCTTCTACCGGCAACGGAAGTGACAAGGCAGAAATCTTAAGTTTTCTCCTGTGCGAAACGTCAGTCATCTTACGATTCATTTGCAACTGAAATACAAAAAAAAATTAAATAAGTAAAATAAACATGAAATAAACATAAAATATTGTACGTAAAATAAACTTTAAATATTCTACGTAAAAAACTTAAATACGTAAAATAAGCATGACATATTCTACGTAGTTATACTTAAATTAAATAAACATAACGTATTCTACGTAAAGTAAACTTGACATAATAGTATAATATCATTAAATTAAATAAAGAGTTGTGTAGGTAAAATGGAGCTTCTGGTACATTTGTCAGAGTTGTGTAGGTAACATAATTCTCTATAAGATTCATTTGACTTCTTGCTTCTTACATGCCCTATTTGATCTACAAGAACCTGGTTGTTATAAGTCTTCAGAGTTCAGATGCAATACAAGTATGGACATACATACTTGGAAACTTTGATTAGAAGATATTAAGTGATCCATTATGTTGGGGGTTAGGCGTTGAGAAAGTTGTGTAACGAGTGGCAGATTAGGCGTAACAGTGTTAAGTATTCAATATTGATGCTGGTTGAAGACTTGAAGTGCCAAATTTTGTTTATGTATGTATGTGTTATTTGATGATCTTCCTTGAGTATTTGGGTTGTTCATTGAGATCAGTCGTCTAGCAGCTGCATGAATTTTAGAGATAAAACTTTGGATTGATGATGAGCAGGGAAAATGAATCTCAGTAAGCTTCATTCATTGTTGTGTACAAGTGTGAGTTATATGTCCTACATCGGATAAAAGAGTAAAGGTTGAACACCTTATAAGTAAGAGGACCCATAAACCATTACCTTAAGGTTTTGGGTAAGAGTGTGGTGTCTCTCTTGCTTATGTGGTTGTTCTAGCCTCGATGTGGACGGTCCCCAGAGCTCCCCTCAGTGACCCAACAATGGTATCAGAGCCCCGTTCGACGAAGGGTACGACCGAGGCAGTCGGTCCGTTTGCGCAGAAAGCAGCAACGGCGGTACATGTCGGTCCGTTGCGGAGAAACCAGCAACGGCGATACAAGCAAGTAAGAGCTTCCGCTTGAGGGGGAGCATGATGAATTGATGGACTCACACTTGAGGGGGAGTGTTGTGTACAAGTGTGAGTTATATGTCTCACATCGAATAAAAGAGTAAAGGTTGAACATCTTATAAGTAAGAGGATCCATAAACTCATTGGCTTAAGGTTTTGGGTAAGAGTGTGGTGTCTCTCTTGCTTATGTGATTGTTCTAGCCTCAATGTGGACGGTCCCCAGAGCTCCCCTCAGTGACCCAACCTTCATAACTCCCTGAGGATAATCTTTTATAAAATTCATGCTATTATGCCTCCTTCTTACCCTTGGTGGGAAAGAGGATATGTTGGTGTGATAGTTTTCAGTTAAAAGTGCCTACGGCAAACTGAGGAAGTATATTTGAAATTGGAAAGGCTCTAAAAGGATGCAAGTTCACATGTGGAAAGTATATATCGAATTGAGTTGGTTCTAACATTAAGTCCTATGGTCACATGAAGAATGTTAGTTGGAACATTATTTTCTTTGTGGCTTTTTATTGGCTTTGCATTTGGTGAAATAATATAATCCGTGAAACCAATTATCAAGAGCAGTGGCTGCCTCATATGCTAGTATTTCAAAAAGAATCAAATTAGTGGTGATCTCAACAGGATTGATAGAGCTAATGTGCAAGCCAGACACCAGTTGGTTCAAGGTGAATGTGGATTGGATGGCACGTCTAACAAGTAAAGCTGGCTACGAGGGGTATCATTCGTGATAAACATGGTCAGTGAGTTTCTGGTTTTAGTGCTCATATCGGTTACTCCTCTGCCATTGTCGCCGAGCTTTGGGGTGTCATTTACGGCCTTGAAATAACTTGGGATTCAGGTTGTAGGAATATCAAGCTGGAAATAGATAATGCCGATATTGTTAACTCTATCCATATGGATAAGGACTTAATGGGGGCTCAACTCTTATTACAGGAGGATTGGTTTATTTCTGGTTTAAGCATGATTGGACTGTGAAGGTGTCTCACGTGTCTCAGAATCTGGGGTTCTTGGAGTCTAGAAAGAATCTGGGGTTGCATAGATTTCACCAATCTCCTTATTTTGTATTCAACTTGCAATAACTTCACAAAGGACCTCAAATAAGATAATGAAATTCAAATTTACAGTAACAAAAGGCCTCATATAATTCACAATCACAGACAAAACTTTGAATGTTGTAGCTTATAATGAAAAAAAATAAGAAACAGTTGTAAGCATACGTTCAAATGGCAGTATTGGAATTTGGAACTGAAACATTGGAGGACATGAAATCAGCGTTCTGTTGACACACTATAAATACCATCATAAGTTCCTGAGATGCCAAATTCCCTAGCCCATAATGCCTCTATTAAGCATACATAGTTCAGTGGTGAAGTCACATTCAATGAATACAAATCAACATCAAAGTAATGTAATACATTATAATACAATACAAGAATAAAAGATCGAGATTAAAGTAGTTGTCAATGGAACTGTGCATGCTTAATCTGATCTGTGCATACATAAACAAAATTCAGCACTTCAAGTCACCAACATCAATTTTGAATACTAAATACTGTTAGACCTGAACTGCCACTCGTTACACAACTTTCTCAACTGTCTTGTACGTTGTACCATTGCTTCTAGAGCTACATGAATATATCTGACAAAGGGGGACCATTGTTCATAACCCCCAACACAATGGATCACTTAATATCTTCTAATAAACTTTGCCCAGTATGTATGTCCATACTTGCATTGCATCTGAACTATGAAGGATTATAACAACCAGGTTCCTGTAGATCAAATAGGATCATGTAAGAATCAAGAAGTTGAATGAATCTTATAGAGAATTATGTACCTACACGACTCTTACAAAAGTAAAAAGATAACAATATACGCAAAATTCATATGGTCAAGAAGTTCTTGTAAGCTAGATAAATCAAATTGGTTCTCTATGTGACTCAGGATACCCAAAGGTTTTTATTACATGTTAAGCTAAGGCTTATCTTAGGCTGTGAAGCTCCTATAAGTAAAAGTAAATTCAAATTGGTACCACAAATGATTAATTAAGCGATGTAAACAGACACACTTTTAGAGTATCAGCAAGAAATATAATTCCTACTATAGAGCGTTCACTTAAGTTGAGACTACACAGAATCATTTTAGTATATATGAACAATTTCTTTATTTAGCCAAGAGACTTGTAATTTATGCTTTAATAATTAGTTATAACCGAAGAGATCTCGATAAACAGAAACATAGAACGAAAGGGAAAAAAAATAAAACAAACCAATTATAAATGTCTTGCTCTAACATTTTTGCCAACATGGAAATAACAAAGTATTGCACTGCTATCGTGAAGAACATTTGCTACGGCATTCATCATACCCTTGTCCCTGTCAGTCACTACCACCTTAGGCATATCACTATTTGGTTCAAGAAGTTTAAGCAACATTTACAAAGGAACACAAAACAATACAAAACAATACAATACAATACAATACAATACAATACAATACAATACAATACAAGAATACAAATTATAGAGATTAAAGTAGTTGTTCTTCACATTAGATATTATCAAAGATAATCCTCTCACTGTTTGGTGTTCAAGCATTGGAAAAAGAAAAAAACGTAATTTACTATTATATATCATTTTCTAAGGTAAACAAAAAAACAAAAACAGAAGTGTAATTAATATGACTTATATTCATAACTGAAACTTGCAGTGTAAGAGTGAACAAAAATAAGGGATTTTCATCAAAAACCACTCCCCTCTCCCTCTTCAAAATTTCCCATGAATTAAACACCAAGAGAAATTAACATTTATGTAGTTTTGCAAAGATAAAACTACTTTTATTTACACTTTTGATGATCAAGTGGGAAATCATTCTGTCTTTCACTTGCAAATCAAATGCAGACACCAGAAGTGCGAGATTCAAGAATCAATACCATTTGAGCCGGAAAGGGAGTCATCATCAATAATAATGAAGAAAAATGTAACATGAAATGCTAGTGGCCTTTGGCTTCACCTTGTAACAAAATAGGAACATCAGTGTAGTACAAATATAAAATCAAACAACAAAAACAATGGCCACTCCATCCTAGCCTTAAATCATCTCCTTTGAAGAAAGCCAGTTTTAGAAAGAAGCCTGGATAAAAAACCCTTGTTGCCATTATCAGTATCTTTTTCTTTGGCATTGCTTAAGTTACTTATGAGAGACCAGTGTATATCAAAGTCAGGCTGGTAGCCTTTTTCCTGCATGGCTTGCACGAGATCTGACGCCTTCTTAAGATTCTTTTCCATGTGATAACTTTTAATTACAGTGCAATACATTTTTCTCGTCGGCGTTTCGCCTCTGCGGACCATGTCCACTAGGAACTGTTCTGCTTGTTCTGTCCTCCCATGTTCGCAGAAGCTAAACATAAGCATTTCCACCGTGTCGATTCTTGGTTTGAAATTCCAGTTTAGCATTTCATAATAAAAATTTGAAGCTGTGTCCAACTCATTTTGTGCACAGAATCCATGAATGAGAAACTCATAGCTCGTTGAAATTGGAATGTTGGATTTCTTTAGCATTATGTTCATAAGATGAACTGCCTTCTTTAATCTTTCAAACTCACAAAAACGCTTAATCAAGTAATTGTAATCAATATTATCGGGAGTTAGAGATTCTTTTTCCATCCTGTCCAGAAAACATTCCGCAATTTCCACAAAACCACGGGAAAGAAGGCTTTCCGCAATTTTTGTTTGGATGATAGAATCATGTTTCCATTCTCTAAATCCCATTTCTCGACTCAATTCCACAGCTTTTTGTACCTCACCGACATCACACAGACTGCTTATTACCTTCCTTAAGCTGCGGTCGCTCGGTTTGAGTCCCTTTGAAATCATGGTAGTAAGATAATGCAAAGAACTGGACAAATCCTTACATTGCAAGAAGCCATAGACAAGATAGTTTTGACCAACTTCGTCGAGTACAACTTTCTTCTCTTCCATTTCAGTCAGTATCTTCTGAACATCCAACCGATTTCCACTTGACAAAAGATAGAAAATAAGAATGTTATGTATGATAATGTCATCAATTGAACATTGTGCAAGCATAAGGTTCTTTAAGCTCAGTGCAAATGGGACTCTACCCTTCATACACATTGATTGCACCAAGTTCCTGTAACTTGAGAGGGAGAGCTTCCAACTCTTTCTCATCGCAACACCAAGTAGCTCCCCTACTTTCCTCAAGTCATTAGCTTGGCAATGACCCTGGATAAGCAGGTTACAAAGCTCGTCATCTAAACTTAGTCCTTCCGATAACATATCCCGGAACAGAGAGTCTGCTTTCGCAACATTCCCCATATTACAAAATCCGCATATCAATGCACGATAAGCAGCATGGGAAAATGAAGGCTGTTCTTTCAAAACAATATCTTTTAATGCAATAGCTTTGTCATATCTATGAGCCTTGCACAATTGAGGGATTAACAAGACTGAAACATCTAAACAAGGTGCCAAATTTCTATCCATCATATCATCCAATATTGTAAAAGCTAGAGAAAATTTTCCATCATTGCATAAGCCCCTTATAAGATTATTATAACAAGCGTGATCAAAGAATAAACAATTCTGTAGCTGTTTTAAGACTACAAGTGCAATACCTGTAAGACCCTTAGCAGAAAGCACTTCTAGAAATATATGATATATATCTAACCTTAGGTGAGGGTATGATAAAAGCATGATTTCAAGAAACTGTAATGCTTCCGGAAGCATTTTCTGATGGCATATATGACCAATTAGATGTTTAAATTCCTCCAACTTTGGTAACCATTTATTTGTACAAGCAATGTTCCAGTAATAATTGAAGTCCTTCATGTTTCCTTTCTTACATAAAGGTATGAATAATGAGGTATATGTCTCGCTCTCGATATAACATTTGTTTTGAAGCATTTCATCAAGCATAGTTTTTGCTCTGCACAGTAATCCCTTCTTGCTGTATGCCTGTACAACCAAATTCAGGGTTTCATGACCGAGTTCCCGGGCAGACCTCGGCATTTTCTCCAAAAGTTTGATCACTGACGTGATTTGTGAGCGAGATGAACAAAGTTGTCTCACTAACATCGAGAATTCAGGTAACAGCAATTCTTGGCCCCAACAAAGCATTTCTTCAACCAAAACCAATGCATTTTTTAGGTTATTAGTCCTACATTCTTTCTTGACAGATGAATTGAAGTTCGGTAACACGGACTCTTCAAGAATTGAAGCAACGTGGTTCTCAAACTCGTCTACATCTGTATCCAAATAAAGTCCATTTCCCATTTCGTCAAAGAACTCTGCTTTAAAAAGTTTTTTGTTGTTGTCTCGTTTCAGCCTCACACTCAAAGGGTTCAATCCCAAAATATGAAATGCCTTTGAAAGTGGACTCTCTGTTGAAGAAAGTTTAACCAAACCAAGGTTCTCCATCTCATGAACCAAACTTTTCACTTTATCAAACCGTCTAGAATTACAATACCCTGCTACAAGAACCTTAAAAGTCGAAATATCAGGTGTTGTTCCTCTATCAATCATCTCATCAAGAATATCTTTAGCATTCTCTAACATACCTACTTTAAACAAACCACTTATAAGAGCATTATAAGTACATAAACGCGGCACTAAGCTTTTCGATAACATAATCGATAAATAACTCAATGCATCTTTCATCTTCCCTTCATGACAACTCCAACCAATTAACATCCCATAGGTTACTTCATCGGGACAAAAACCAACACTTTCTAGTTCCTTCAAAAACAAACTTGCCCTTTCTACACCATAGCTTTTGCACATAGAATTCACAACTCTATTACCAGCTATTAGACTAGGAGCACAATTCACTTCAACAAAGAAACTAATCAAATCTTTAAAATCCTTCTTCTCACAATATCCAAATGCCATTTCATCAAAAACCAAGCTATTAACCTGAGTAACCTCGGAGTTTTTCAAACACAAAACCTTCCTAATCAAGCTTCTTGCCTCCTGAATCCTCCCATCGATACAAAGCAAAACCATAACATCCTCCACATTTCTCATCTCATCACAACTCAATGGTTCCCCCAATTCCACCAAATCAAACGCCACGCGAAACGCAATCTGCACTCTCTTCCTCTTCACCAAGTAATCAAGCAAAACCCGATAACACAACCTCGAAGGAACCATTCCTCTTTCCTTCATTCCCTCATACACAAAGACCGCTTTTTCCAATTCCTTCACACCAACATACCCTTCAATTAATTTCTCAAAAACATCACCGATTGCATTAAACGAAACTCCTTGTCCCTCTAACGAACTAATCAAATTCTCAGCTTCTCTAAACAACCCAACACGAACAAGAAGCAATATCATAACCTCATAAGATTTCAAAAAATGGGTTTCGTTTTTCTCAACACCCCATTTGAAAATTTCATACAAAGATTTCACCTTTTCGACAGGAGCACCAACTTTAGCACACTCGGATTGAAAACCAAGTAAAATTTGGAGGACTTGTTGGGGTTTTAAAACTGGGATTCTCCAAAATTGGCGGGTGATTTGAGGGATGACTGTGGAAAGTTGTAGAAGGTGGGGTGTGAGATAAGAATTAGGGGGTGTAGTTGGTGGTGTTTTGGTGGTGAGGTGGTGGAGGGAAGAGAGAAGGTGAGGGGAGTGGCGGCGGAGAGTGGTGAGGGAGTTGAGGTTGAGCATTCGATGGCATGGGAAGGTTTAGTGGAATTGAGTGGAATTGTTGGGTGGAAATGATATTCGGTGTGGCGACGTTGGTAGTGGCGGTGGCGGTGGCGGTGGCGGTGTTGACGGTGGTGGAAATGGTGGGTTTGATGTCGGAGAGACTGGGTGTTGGAAGCTTAGAAGTTAGAACTGTAACATAGTTTCATTCAGAGAGATTGCTTGGTCGGAAAAACTACTTAGATTTTCTTATAGTAATCATTATTTTTAATAAAAAATTTGAGAAAATATAACTAAAAAATAATTTTTCATTGACTTGCCTTCGATAAATAGTTCAACTCTCACTATCAACTTGGAGATAGTTTTTGTGAGCGATACGTAAATACATTTGTAAATGTGTTTTACATTGACTTCAAGTAAGAATCGAATAAGTGGTAGTTTTAAACCGACATTTGATAACTTGTTTTTAGAAAGAGTGATGCAACATATCATGAAGAAAGCACAAGTGTTAGATCTTGTATTTTGGAATACATGTGTTGATGGTAATGATAAAAAAGTCATGTTAATGATACACTTTCAAATATCGGGATGTTCTCGGAATAAAAGTTGTCGCTATAACTAGCAATATCCTTATAGAAAAGGTTAAAATGAACTTATGTGCGATGTTTTCGATTCCAAAACTCATTTCCTCAACGCACCATTTCCTCCCAAGTCACAAGTTCACACAAAGGCTATCATATTCATATGTACTTGCTCTAAAAGCATTAGATCAGGGTCACAAAGATTAATCTAGACGGTCCGTTCCAGATCCAAAACCAACCTTTTCTAATTTACTCACATGTGTCCATCAAGTATAGTTTCCTGGATTAAAGTTTGGAAGGGTTCAAAACACTAAGAAAATTGCTCTTCTCCCATCCAGTTTTGCTCATTCCCAATTGAACTACCCAAAATACCTGACTTAAGTTAACTCACACAGGTGTTACACGCAGTGTGGCTTAAGTCACGCTCACTGCCTGGCTTAAGTTAGCGTGAGTTAACTCACGTAGGTTATAACCCAGCATGAGTTAATCATGTAAGTTATAACCACAACGTGAGTTAACTCATGTAAGTTATAACTTCAGCTTGAGTTAACTCGCGCAGGTTATACTTCAGCTTACCGAGCGTGAGTTAACTCACACGGGGAGTATTTTGGTCAGTTTGCATAAGAGTGAACGTTTTTGTTGGGAGAAGAGCAATTTTCAAACACTAATTCACCACTATAAAGACTACCTTACAAATGTACCCAAAAAAAAAACTACCTTACAAATTTCGTCCAGGTACACATGTTTCTACCTTAAAAATCTCACATATTCAACACATTTTTATTTGATTGTCGTAATATTTACATGCACAACACCCCTCAACACATCCACAAAGATCCTCCGGACCCATATCTCTAGTCCAGTTGAATTAGGCTATTTGATGAGTTTTTACCGTCAAGGTAAACTAATTTACCACGACAAGGCATCATCGTTAAACTAAAAATCATTTAATGTTTTTCTAGTTATTTAATAATTCAAAAGAAATTTCTTCAAATATCTTCAATGTTTTGATTCTCGATTCAATTCTCGTTGATATTGATAGAAATAATTAAATACATGTTTAAATTTGATTATAAAAATCAATTCTTGAGGCAGAATCAATTTTAATCAAGCAACCAAACATGTTAAAGTCAATTATATGTCTTTAGAATCAATTTTAACTCCTCCAAAAATGAAACCAAATATAAACTAAAAAAGAATACAAAAAGATTTTCAAAACGTATAGCTCAAAGTAACCCAATAATTAAAAAAGGTAAAACCATTGTAAAGATAAGATAACTTCTCCACGCAATCAACACAATATAAATGAGTACATAATGATATACTTTAAACATATTCACATTTT
>Ga0315915_1009517_pt1 | contig 11015 bp, 14 predicted proteins | sample MpolbnodulesMG_FD_207738 | JGI IMG/M metagenome (GOLD analysis project Ga0315915, IMG submission 207738) | Medicago polymorpha root nodule microbial communities from Los Angeles, California, United States - branched nodules | ecosystem: Host-associated > Plants > Roots > Nodule | place: USA... | reverse complement strand
GCAATACTAAAAGATGAATTGAAAATAGGAAAAGAGAATAAGAAAATTGACTTATCAAAAGAAGAATAAAATTGACTTAAAAGAACGAACTCATAAAGAATGTATTGATCTCAACAACAAAAACTCTACAAACTCATGCCATAACTATCTGATACATCTCAAAATGGTTGGCTATTAATTGTTATTGATAAGCAGACTGCACAACATTTGTATGTATCATGTGGTCTTATCATCAACTAAGATTTAGAAATCTATGCACCTGACCACCCTAAAACTAAGCATTGAATTATCAAGAAACACCATGAAGGACTTGAAAAGATTATATATAGCTTTTTATAATGACATCACATGGTAAAAATAGATCTTAGAAATATATTCATCATAAGATAAATTGATTTATTCTTTCAAACTTCATGCAGTATAAATGTCACGAAACACCGTGAAGAATTTTACACAATATTCTACAACAATATATAAATGTCATGGTTCTTTGTAGTCCATATCCATGGTTGATGAGCACTATTCCTCTCCATAATCCATCTGCAAGTACATCAAACATAGAAATTTACTCAAAGGTTATATTATATCAACAAAAAGCAGCAGTAATAATAGTCGTCAGAATAGAGATTGTTAACATAAAGAGCGGGAACACTCAAGTGGAGTATGAATATAAGAAGATAGAGAATAATATTGTCATATTTTACACAAATAAATATTAATTTACCGAAATGATTAGTAAATTCACATCCACAATTCATATCTTTTATTAAATCTATATATTAATCCAAAAACATTTATAATAAGTGAAAACAATGCCATTTTGATAAACTACCTAAATGCTTCTTTCAAAAGCATATGGTGTTGCAATACATTCTTCTTTTAGTTTGCTACTATATATTGAAGGACATATGACAGTAAGATAAAACAATTAAAGAAAAATCTGCAACACACATTCAAACCTAGACTACTCATAGAAGCTTACTTCTTTGAATTTCGAATTGTACTTAATTGTCCAACCTTTTTTTTTGAAAGAATTGTACAACCTTATAAGCAAGCAAACATCTTTTAAATTTTATAACACAACTTGTTATCACATTAATAGATCTTCAAACTGCTATAATCCAATTTTGAACTATGAAAATGTAGAGTCGAGACATATTTCGCTTTGAAAACATATAATCTGCAAAGTCTAATAACAAAACATGTGTCTTTCATTATGCATCAAGCTTTCCTCTATCACTCCAAACTATGAAAAAATCCCTCGAGCTCCCTCCAAATTATGCAGAACATTACATTGAACCAGCTCCAAATTATGCAGAAGAAAAACACCAGATTCAATAAAAGTGAAAACTCCTATAGGAAGCTCAATATAGAGGATGAGTTTTGAGTGAATATATATTATTTGGCTACTCATGTGTAGCACATTTTGCATCCATTTTACTCTTAATTTCAATAAAACTTTCATCAAATTTTTCAAAAAGAAAGTACATTCAATGCCATGTAAACTAATATGCATGAGTAAGGAATTGTAATGCTCTGTAAACTAACCATTCAACAGTAGACTTTACATCCCCTAAATAAAAAGTATGAAAAAAGAAATTTATAAGAATAGGGTAATGTCTCAGTAGAAAACAACAAAATTCAGAATTAATTGTAATTTGCACAGCAAAATACCAAAAGGATAGCTCTTTTGCCAAAAAAATTCATGCTTGGAAAAGTGCCTCGTAGAATAGTATGCCTATAGAATATGTGAGTGCAGCAAAACTATCATAACAGAAACCTATCACCAAACAGAATATGTGAGTGCAGCTGCCCTCCGCTCTTGCCGCTGCTAGCGCATCAATGCCGGTGTGAGGGTGAGTTCGCTTGCATGACAGAAACCTCGACAACGTTCTGAGACATTTTATGTCCTCAACATCCGTTTCCGACAGTTACCAAGCCCACCTGGACAGCTTTCATCGGTGGTTATAGCATACTGTGCACGACAGACTTTGATTGTTCCATGGAGGCTGTGCAAGAATTTGAATGTCTAAGATGGATGAACAAAAGAATAGGCCACACCAATTTGAATAAAATGAACAAAAGAAACGGGAACATTTGGCCAAATTCATGAAGAAGTTGGACATATTTAACTTCTATTTTCTCTAAAAATTCATACAAACAAAAAGATAAAATCTAACATAAATCTGACGAATTCAATAGCAAACAATGAACAACCTAATCAAAGGACAAAACCTAATTTTTGAACATGAACAAACAATGCATTCAATAGCAGAAGATTAAAACAAAATCAAATCATATAAGAGATGGAGAAGCAAGTTCAAACCTTTCAATGTTCGCTTCAGATTCGTGGTGCTTGCTTGGTGTTAGAGATGGGAGAACGAACAGAGAAAGGGTTGAAGAAACTGAAATCATATAGAAAGAGAGGTTGAATTTGATGATTTGAAAGAGAAATTGGGATGGCAGCAATGTTTCCAGTGTGAGACCAGAGATGGCAGCAGAGAAAGTTTTTATGAAAAGAGAGAAGAAGAAGATGTGAAGAGAGGATTTGAGGGGATGGGTAGATGGAGATAAAATTAGGCATTGGATTGGGAGGGATAACATTTGTGGGAAAACAAAGAGAATAATGAGTGGAGAGTTTTGTGTTTTCAATGAGGGATGGCAATAGTTGGAAATTAATGCGATGCATTGTATAAAGAGAGCACGTTTTAAAAATTGGAGAAAAATAAGAAGCATTTTTCTCTTATTCCTATCAACAAATTTGATTCCCTAAATTGTTGGGATTCATTTTGAAATTCAAATCTTGGTATTTAGAGGGAAATTTTTAGGGCTACACGCAACAGATTTGGAGCCAAATTTCTAGGGTTAATTGTTAGCAGACCTAATAACTTTAAGGAGTAAGGGATAATTTCCATTTAAAATGCAGCGCACTAATTTAACCTAACAAATTCCCTCTATAATGCAGCAATCCCTAATATTTCTCCTCACTGATGAACTTTTCATTCCTATCACATCGTTTGTATATATCTATTGTTTCTCTAGACTTTTTTTTGACAAGTTGTTGTCATTTATTTAATACGTTTACAAACAGAATACCCTAATTTCCATGCAAACTCGGCTACCCTAATTTTAATGCAAACTCGGTTATATATAGAAAACCCTAAACCGTGGTAAATTACACAGACTCTAAATTTACGGTAGTTGTTTATAAGAAATATGAAAGAGAGGTTTTTTTTTTAAAAAAAAAAAATAATATGAAAGAGAGGTTAATCGTCAATTTCATCTACGACAATATCATCCAAGCACATCACGGAAGTTTCTCATAGCTTCCTGACACATTTACCTCTCAGTTCACCAATCAGAAGAATTTGGATCCTCTAGAGCTGCTGCGGTGTTGTAAAGACCATTATAATTAGAGAAAATTTTAGCTAGCACCAAAGTTTAACGTGAGGGCAAAAATTCTAAATTTTCTATCAAACTAGATAGGTGACCCGTGCGACGCACGGGTCTTATTAGCCGAAATATTGTTGCTAATCTTAATATGAAATGAATACCGAAACAAAATATAAAGGAAATTTAATATCAATGTATTGTCAATTGATAAACAAAATATTGTTGCTAATCTTAATATGTAGATAATGAAGTTCTACAATCTTTTAAATGTGGATTTTTTATGCTACACATTAAAAAATACTTCCTCAAAGACGACATTGGATGTCATTTCAGTGTCTTCACTGTCTCCATCTGTGATTAACTTCAACCTTTCTCTAGAAGTAACCCTCGAACAAAATTTAAAGCAAGTGGAGATAGACATTTAACACTGCATGGGAATGTGTATCCTACAAACAACAGTTAAATTGCTTATATTTACGATGCAAAATAAAGGCAGTGGTAAAGTCACTGCTCTATATTTGGGCATGTGTAGCTAATTTTATTTAACTGTGTGTCATATCCAATTTAATTAGGGGCTAGAATTTGTATAGACGAAAGGTTAACAAAACAAAACTATTTTTGTTATTTTAATGAGATTTTTAAGAATATTTTTTATACATAGATGACCATGCCAATACATCCTAGTATTATGGGAGTAGAGTCTGCGATATGTTTTTTTAGAAGCAAGAGTCTGCGAAATTTAAATAAAACAAAAAGTAACATAAAATATAATCTGCTGCATGGACATATTTTGTTTATATTTAGAATAGTAAATTCCCAGTATATTATTAAACGACACAGTAACCAACAATACACTTGTTTTATTGGTGGACAATTTTATTGAAATAATATTCAAAGTCTTCTTATATGAGCACTTGTGAACAGTAACAATGTTCTATTTTTATTTGAAATAATACTCCATTGTGGTCCTCATTAAAAAAGAAATGTGCTGACTAAATAAATAATTTAAACTAATTTGATCCAATCATATTACACTGATTATAGCTCTACCACTACTACTGTCACCACTCCAAGCTTGGCCACCACTCTGCTAGATATGGAAGCTGCAGCTAGAAGAGGGTACACTAACATTTTTTCCACCCAAGACTGCAACAATATAATTTCAGAGATAAAAGAGCAATTGCAATACGTTCACCTACAAAATGATTTTATCCATTTATTCAGTACGCTGAATAACTTAAGTTATGAGTCTCTAGCTACAAACTATGCAAGAAAATGAATAGTAACTTAAATTTATTTGGTTTGAGAAAATGCTTTCTATTTTCATTTTTTTATTTCAATACAACTTCTTTTTTATGTCTATTTCCAATTTTCAACTATATGTATGGAAAAAAAAATTAAAAACAGAAAAACAATAAGTCAGTTTTGTAATTCAAAATGAAAATATGAAATTTAAAGAGAACATTTTTCTAAGCCGCATAGGCGCATAGCAATGGAAAAATTAAATGAAACTTAAAAACAGCAAAAACAGTTGATTTTCCCCTATTAGCACCACCAACGTCAATGCCTTGTAAATTAATTTTTTTTAAGTATTACAAATAAATAATACTCCTCCAAAATTGCTCGATCTTCACTGCTATCCACCCTTAGAACCCTACAAAATTTAACACACACAATCAATAACAACACCACAATGTACATAGAACAAAGTCTATAAAAACCTCATGATATAATCAAACAAAAACATCAACTTCCATTTTTCTTTCACCATTTCGTAGCTTGCAATCTTTGATCAGCCGGAATTTCCTTCAAATCCACAATATAATCCCTATAACGAAATCCATAATCTTCCTTAGAGGTTACCCGCTTAATCTTATCTTTACTCAAAGCTTTAGTAAAATCCTCAACACTCATTTTGGGTAAAGTTTTCAAATTCGCATTAAACTCTTCCTCTTCAGACAACGGTGTTCCAAAAATTTGTTCCGTAACATAGAGTTTCCCTTTGTACTCTTTAAGCATATCCAGAATTTCTTCCAAGACTCGTTAGGCGAAATCATCGGTATCGGAATTCGTAGAGGATTTGCAGAAAACTGTGAATGGTTTTCGAAGAAGAAATTGCGTTTTTCTGTTGTGATTGGAATGAAGAGTTTTATGGTGGTGAGTGTGAATATGATAGGAATTGTTGTTGGGGTAGCAGAGATTTAGAAATGAAAAAACTCGAGATATGTAGCAAAGTCGTAACACAGGAAAATAGAGAGTGAAACAATTAACCGGTGAGACAGTGGTATAACAACAAAGTCCTGACGTTTCGTCCAGCCATGGTAGAGAGTGAGCAATAACCAGGATAATATGACTGAGTGGTATATTACACGTGTGTGTGTGTGTGTGTATATATATAGCAAAGTGGAAAGGTGTTGTAACAATATATCATTTGCATGGGAAATAGATCAGTGTGTGCTGAGTGGAGAACTGTGTAGTTTCCAAGGGGTATCCCATTAGATGTTATTAAATGCAGGAAGTTGTTCAAGCATGCATAATGTTTCACATTTCACAACATGGCTTGGTTAATCCCACCGAATTTATAAAGTCCAACAAAAAAGATTAAATTTTGAAATTCAAATTGGCAAGATTTAATGCATCATTGCATTTAGCGCATAAGGGCATCTGAAGGAAAAACAAACAAAAAAAAAATCAAATTCAAATTGGCAATGGAATAGGAGGGAAAAATCTTATGGTTTTGTGGGATTAGCAATTAATGACATGTTATTAGAGGGAAAAATTAGGGTTAATGATAGCATGACCTAATAAGCATTTAGAGTAAGAGATTCGTCTATGTACATGTGGAAGTTGGCTTGGAACTCAACATCAACGTTTAACATGACATGTTGGCATTGTTAACGACGAGACTTGACAAAGAGACTAAATTAATTGAACGGTTAATATGAGAATGAAATTGACCGGTGCGTACAAATTGAAAGACAAAAAAGCATATTCACTCTTATTTATTTTAAAGGGTTAAATATGTTTTTGTTTCCTATAAATATACCAACTTTTCGTTTTAGTCCCTCAAAAATTTTCCTTCAACTTTTAGTGCCTATAAAATTTCCAATCATTACTTTTGGTCCCTCCTTTAAAGTAAACTCATATGTAGAATTCAAATTTTTAAATAAAATTTTGCAGAAAAATGTATAATACTATAAGGATCTCTCAAAAAAGTTTAGAATTTTTTACCAAAACATGAAATATATGAATTTTTATATTTTTGGTGGTCAAAAATTCATATTTAATTCATGTTTTGTTAAAAAATTCTATTTTTTTTTGGGAGTAATTTTTGCAATATTTTATGAAGGTTAGAAAAATGCAAGAAGGGGGGAGGGGGGGTTGAATTGTGTTAGCTTTTTCTTCGTTTTCTCCTACTGAAGTCACTATTCAGAAGCAGATAGAACTCAGCTTCTGAAGTGATGTTCAGAATCTAAATGCAGCGGATAAAACAGAGAGAGAGAGAGAGAGAGCAGAAAGACACAAAGCAATTATACAGGTTCCTTCCACAAACCGGAAGTAGTCATGTCCCCCTTGCACTTCCAAGGAGAGTTCACTTAAAATGTAATATCTGATTACAATTGCTCACTGCTAAAACTAGCAACAGACTTCAAACTACTCAAGCACAACTGCACAAGATTTCCTATGCTCAATAACTTAATCAAGAGACTTCCTATGCTCAAGCACAACTGCAAGAGACTTCCTATGCTCAAGAACTTAATCAAGAGACTTCTATTCAAACAGAATTACAAAGAAATTTGTTTGAGGTTGAACACTTGATATACAATCAGTGGTGTTCACAATACAAATCAGATACAGACTCTTTAAGACTCTAGAATTTCTAAGATATGGAAGTTGTTAAGAAATTCTAAGTGAACTTTGATGTCAAACAATTTCAGTGGAGTTTTGGCACTTGTAAATTGTTGTATGAGTCTTGAGTATCCAAACAGCCAGTCTTCACTCCTTCATATAGAGGTGTGAAAGATAGGTTGGAAATTGCCAGCACATCAAAAAAGAGTCGTTTGAAGCTTGATCAAATCATCAATGATCTTATGCCTGATTTGGTTATTGTCCTATGAAGGAGCAATTTCAAATCCATTCCAAGTCTGGAGGAACACCGTTGCAGGCACATCTGTTGTTCTTGTACTAGCAGACATAAAAACACAGTAGTGGAGATAGTGGTTGTACACTTCATACAAATGTCCTTTTTCAACGCTCTCCAAAGAATAAGCATCCAAAGCCTTCAAATCCTTTTTGAATTAGCCGTTGCTTCATGTTTCTAGTCTTCTCTGATGATAGGCGTGATTAAATCATCATTTGAACAACATCTGAAAAGCTTCAGTCTTTCAGCTTCTGATGATCTTCAGAACCTCTGGTGACGTCAGCTTCTGGTGAACTGCTTCTGAAGAGGTGCTTCTGATGACTTCGGCTTCTTCAGAACCGCTTGTCTTCAGAACCTCTTTCTTGCAGCACAAGCTTCCTTCTTGTTGATTCCATTGCTCTTATTTGTTCTTTCAGAACCTTTGCTTAATTAAAAGCATTGAAATTTTTTGTCTATGGTCCTGCACACTTGAACAAATATTAGCATATCTAATTGACACTTTAAATACCTTGTTATTATCAAAACTCAAAGGGTAATGTTAAACACATTTTTTTTCCAACATTTTATACATTTCTGCACAATTTCATTAAAAAATACAAAAATTTACTTAAAACTAGGGACCAAAAGTAGTGATTGAAAATTTTATAGGGACTAAAAGTTAAAGAAATTTTTTAGAGGGACTAAAATGAAAAGTTGACATATTTATAGGGATCAAAAATATAATTAACCCTGTTTTAAACAAGCAGAAAAAAATTGATAGCTTAGTCGTCGTAGATATTAAATTATAAATGCATAGGTTGGAGTTTGAACGTTGATTTGACAAAAAGAAAATGCGGTTGTTAATTTTCTCTTCTTAAAAACTTATAAATCTAAAAGGACATACATTCAGTTAATGAGGTTGTTGATCTTTGGTTGAACAGGAATGGATCCTGATGATCCAACATATTTCTTTCCTCAAGTCCTTTGTTCAATAATCTTGATTGGTTCAAGATCTTCAACCTCTTCTTGAATAGTTGGCATACTAGAACCAACTTCAGCCACTTGAGATGCACTCTTCTCTTTCTTAGCCTTTTCCTTCTTGGCTTTCTTTGGTTGAGGTTCAGAGGCTTCTTCATCATCAACTTCTGAAGTTGCCTTCTTCTTAGCTTTCCTCTTCTTGGAAGCCTTTGGGTAGAAAACATTCTTGCAACAACTTCTGAAGAACTTTATGTTCTTTTTCCATGTCACAGTACTTTCCATCTTTCTTGCATTTGAAGAGAGACTGTTTCACCACTGGTATCCAATCACTTGTCTTTTTATTCAGATTCCATTGAAAGGCTCCTTCAACACTTCTTCTGCAGGCTCTTCCAATCACTTCCTCAGTGATGGTGACTGTAATCCCCATTACATTGGAACGAATTTCAGTTCTTTTGAACTCTTTCAGTCCCATTTCAGCCCTTGATTTTCCTTTCAGATCAGGATTAAGAAAACCATGTAATCTTCTTCAGCCTTTGCAGCATATTTGTCGTAGATCTCTGCCCTTACCCAGAAGTACTTTACCAAGTTTTCATAGGATGGCCCATCCAACATTGAGAAGTAACCTAACAAGTCTTGATATCTCAGATAGCTTGACAAATCACAATCATGTCGAGCAAGTGATACGAAATCCACTAGATTCTCCACTTGGACTGTTAACTGCCATTCTTCTAGTTTCATTGATCTCCCTTTTATCTGAAGAGATTCTCCAGTATTCAGTTGCATGGAGGTTCCTTGAGTTGAACTTGAAGATGCCATTGAGATTGGTGAAGGTTTTGATTTTAAAAGATACAATTTTTGTAGAGATTCAGTCTAAAATCAGAAAGTGTATGTTGTGAAGTGGACAGAAAAACACAACATTAATAAAATAGGGGGTGCGAGATAGTACATTCAAAGCATAAATTCATCATTGCCCTCTTACATTATACACTAATACACTTAAGCCACATCAGAGTTTCTCAGAGTAACTGCCACGTTAGTGGGACATGTGTTACCAAAAAGTAACTTCCAACGTTTCCACTAACTCTACTATTCAGAAGCAAAGAGTCCAGCTTCTGAAGTTCAGATGTTGGCGTCATCCTCAGAAGCACATTTTCCTCAGAATCTCAGTGAAGAGCTTCTGATGGACTATAGCTTCTGAGTGACTTCAGAATCTAACTTCTTATTCAGAGACAAGCAAATTTAATCAGACACAAAGTGCATGTTCAAATTTTTCTTTATAAAATCAAATCTTTCCACAGTTAAAGGCTTAATAAATATATCAGCCCATTGATGTTCAGTATCAATGAATTGTATATCTAAAATTCCTTTTTGAACATAATCTCTAATAAAGTGGTGTTTGATTTCAATATGCTTGGCTCTTGAATGTAGAATTGGATTCTTTGACAAACAAATAACAGCAATACTATCACAATAAATGGGAATACTGTTAGCATTAATCTGATAATCTTCCAACTGACGTTTCAAAAGTTGCTTGTCTTTTGCTAGCCCGGGATATCAGATTCTCCCCAAAAAGCTGACAGTTTCCACTGGTTTATTTTCTTTCAATCCTATCACTAGCATAATCAGCATCACAGAATCCAACCAACTTATAATCTAAGGATTTCCTATAAAGGAGTTCAAAATTAGTTGTTCCTTTCAGATACCTGAAGATTCTCTTAACAGTAGTTGAATGAGATTCTCTAGGATCTAACTAGAATCTTGCGCACAAGCACACACTGAATAAAATATATGGCCTAGATGCAGTAAGGTATAACAAAGAACCAATCATACCTTTATACAGCTTTTGATCTACCTTTGATCCAATATCTTCTTTGCTTAAGGTGTAGGTAGGATGCATTGGTGTGTTCATCACTTTACAATCTTCAAGCTTGAACTTCTTTAGAAGCTCCTAAGTATATTTTGTTTGATGAACATACACCCCATCTGTGCTTTGATTCATTTGAATTCCAAGGAAGAACTTCAATTCTCCCATCATGCTCATTTCAAATTCATCCTGCATTAACTTAGAGAACTCCTTGCAAAGAGATGCATTAGTAGAACCAAATATTATATCATCAACATATATCTGCACACCAAGAATGTCTTTCTCAAGAGTCCTTCTGAAGAGTGTTGTGTCAGCTTGACCTCTTTTAAAATCATTTTTAATTAACATATAGTGATTTCTTAAGTTTATAAACATGGTCAGGATGCTTCAGAACCTCAAAACCAGGAGGTTGCTTGACAAACACTTCTTCTAATATCACTCCATTAAGAAAGGCACTCTTTACATCCATTTGATATAATATTATGCCATGATTTACTACATAGGATAGAAGTAACCTGATTGCTTCCAATCTTGCAACTGGAGCAAATGTTTCACTATAATCAATGCCTTCTTGTTGACTGTATCCTTGAGCAACAAGTCTAGCTTTGTTTCTGACTACTTCACCTTGTTCATTCAGCTTGTTTCTGAATACCCATTTTG
>Ga0315915_1009514_pt1 | contig 11020 bp, 4 predicted proteins | sample MpolbnodulesMG_FD_207738 | JGI IMG/M metagenome (GOLD analysis project Ga0315915, IMG submission 207738) | Medicago polymorpha root nodule microbial communities from Los Angeles, California, United States - branched nodules | ecosystem: Host-associated > Plants > Roots > Nodule | place: USA... | reverse complement strand
CAATTCCAACCCATGGATGCTGCAGCCTGTATTGCCGCCCTTCAAGAACCTTCATTTTCGCATAAAGAACATCCAACATTTAGCACTCAATTTCACACACAATTACATAGAAATCAACTAAGTTATTGAACACCAAAACAAAAGATAAGCATGCAGTTGTTAGAGATATCATACATCAACTGCATTAGTTCCTTTATCCATAAGATCAAGTTTTGTAACCACTCCAAATGTTCTTTCACCTGAAATAATAATAAGAGGTGTTTTCTCTACGTGAATGACGGCTCAAAAAGAAACGTGGAAGAAAACTATTGAAATGAGAGCTAAGTATATCCCTGAAATTCCTTACAGGCTTGCGGTGTAGACAGTCATACCTGAAGGATCGACTTCTTTTGCAATTTTTATGGCATCTGAAGTGGCAATATCTTGATTGGCGGGAGAGATGGCTAAGATAATGCAGTTCGGCTTCACAACGAAAAAACTCAATTAGACACTGAATTTGGTAAAAATGTATTAGAAAGACAGTTCAATATGCTTCAAATGACACATGAATTACAATAACACATTATTGTGTTTCTATCGTTACTGGTTAAGGGTGATATAGCCCACGCTCATTTTGACTGTTATTGTATAGTCTAATATTTTTTGTTTATCTCTGGGTCTCTTGATCCTTCTTTACAACAACAATGAGGTACTTTCCCACTTGCAAGGTCGGTTACATGGATCAATCAATGTCTTATAAATCTTGTCATATATTAGATTAGATTCAGAGTTAGACCGTTTGCATCTAAATCTCTCTCTACTCCTAATCATTGGACCACACTCCATCTGGTTAACCCTCCTTAGTGCTTTTACAAGCCTTCTCTAATCATGTCCACCACACCATCCAAGACTAGATTTAACCATCCTTTTTACATAGGAGGTTACCCTAATTTTGTCTCTAATAATTGTATTTCCCATCCTGCACTGCCTTGTGCGCAACTACTCGTCCATCATAACATTTTCATCTTTGTTAACTAAGTTTACTTTCTTATTGGCTTTATGCTGTCCAACATTCAGTTCCGTACAACCTTAAAATCAATTTTGTCATATTGCTAATATTCTCATCTTTGTCATATTTCTAATATTCTTGACCCCTTTGTTGTATAAAAACGATGCAAACTTAAAATCAATTCCAATTTCCAAGAACTGGAGATTTGAGTAATTTATTAATTCTTCAACTACATAATCCATTCTTTTGAAGTTGATTCCTGGTATGGTTTACAGTCAGGCAGACAAATGCATATCAGGTTGACAGTGAACTTATGGGTGACAGAGCAAATTGTGGTGACACCAATCCAAAAAGAAGAATGTTCTCACGAAGATAGAGGAAAAATATTAAAGGAAAATGTTTTCACGGAGAACAGATCCTCCTCACTTTATCCGTTAAATGAGAAGAAACAAATAACATAAACTTCTGGTATAAGATTACCAGCATTACAGATAAAAATGATAGATTTCCTGAAAGTGGTGCCTTATGTGAAAGCAGTTTACAGTGTATAGATTCAACCTTTTTTTAAATAACTTCGGTATAGTAAAGTTCTTTATACCAAGCTTGCTTGATAACAAAATAAAATAACTTCGGTATTACCAAGCTTGCTTGATAAAAAATTTAAATAACTTTGGTATAGTTAAGTTATTTATACCAAGCTTGCTTGATAAATTTTAAATCATATAAGAGTATATGACAACAGCATTCTTTTCTTCATATCAAGAATATAATTACCTTCTCAACATACGAACGGACCATTTGTTCAATATCTTGAACAATACTCTCTTGTTGCCCCTCTGTGAAAGTAGCCGAAATTTCAGTGTAAGTCAGAGATTTTGACAAGCCTTCTCAGAATACCACTCAATTTTAAAGAAATTTCAGTGTTTTGGGAAATATGTTCAGTCTTACCTACTGCAACCTTTGTCAGCCCAGGAAGATCTATGAGGGTTAAGTTTACAACTGCAGATAAAACCCCAAAAAATAATCATATATCTGATATCTCAAAACAAAGAGTCGCGGAAAGAGGGCATTATTAATGAAAAAGAAACCATATGTTTTCATATTCCCATTTCCCAACAAGGAGAGCGCAGATTCAAAGAGAAACCTAATGTTCTTCAACCACAGCAAATTCTTTATGATTTTCAAATAAGCAGAAAGTGCAACATGGTATGAAAACAGTCAGACAAAAAAAATGCTAAGCCCCTATCTGAAGGACACAATACGAAAGCTATCACTTTAAAGCAATTTCTGTTGGCAATGATAATCATAATTACTATCCCTGTGAATTTTCTTTAGCACCAGAGACCAATCATTGAGACTGCGAAGCATTAATACAGAATCTATATCAGCAACCTAAACAGGACAAAATCGTCAATTTTTGCCACAGAGCCTGGTTGAGTTAATTACGCAATAAAACAAATCATAATTTAATTTGCAAAACATTCACCAGTAGAAGGATGAGAGAACGTAAAAGTTTAGAATTCAACAAACATTAGTGTAAAGTTAAGCTCACTTTTAACTTCAGAATAGTGAGTGGAACCCACATGAAATAGTTCGATATACATGAAATTTACCCCAATTGTCTAGAAAAGAGTATGTGTTGCTTCTCAACGATAACAAGGACATAAAAGGCAATTTTACACAATTCTAAAAGGCCCCAATCAAATTGCTTTCAAGCTTAATCCAAAATGATATACATGAACAATGCAGCTACATACCATTTGGAGAATAAATGCTGAGTTGAATAGGAATGTTTGAAATTTGCTTTGACTTCCCAGTTATTCGATCTGTTTCATCTGCTATTTCCTTCCTCACAGCAGCTGCATGGGCATTAAAGGAGCAGAATAGAACCAATTAGTTGGGAAATAGAGAATTACTGAAATCTCTTAGTTGTAAGCCACACTGATCAATGGACACAATCCTAGCATTTACTTTAAAGACATAACGTAAGTATTATAAATGATTGCCAGTTTGAAACTTAAGTTCGCTATAAACTAAATAAACTTTCCTATGACTTAATGGTAACTAGTAAATTTTTGTCACAAGTGGTTAAATCTGCCACTACCTGTGAGAAGATAAATTATCCATTAAGTCTTAATAATATCAATTAATAATGGCGCATTACCATAAAAATGAAACAATTACATGAGGCTGTACACGATGCTAGCTTAGCTACTCATTATGGCATATCTTTTTGAAACAAAATAAGAAACTTCGTTATACATAATTTTAGGTTAGAAACTTCAGTTACCGAAGTCGGTGAATCTCTTTCTTGGCAAGTGAAGAAACTCAGCGTATTCCTGGCCATTTTCAGTCTTATGAAGTTGCAGTACCAGCGGCCTCCGTGTAACAATACCTTGTAAATAATGAAAGACAACATCAAAAAGCCATTCATTCTGAAGTACAAAAAAAATAGAATCTTCCACTCCAGTCAATACAATGCACAACACCCCTTCATGGAGTGGAAATAGAAAAACAAAATGGAAAACAAAAAAAATGCTCATCTAAGAGCAGCTACTTACTTGCAGTAAACTTAAAAGCTTATTAAACTTTTATATTCAATAAACACTTGTAGCATAAATATTTGAAATAAGCACTTGTAGCATAAAAACTTAACATCTTAATTAAGCGCTTATAACATAAACACTTTATCATATAAGTGTTTATGTAATAAGTATAACCTAATTCTATAAGAAAAGATAAAAACAAAGTCAAATTATTTTCATATAAGCTATAAACTAGTTTCATAACCTATGTTGGAGAGTTAAGAACATGTCGATCTCACAAGTGACTGTTAGATAAGTTCAGATAAATCAATCCACACAGGACCTTAGTCTACAACTATTTTTTTTTAAAACTCGGCATCCAGTCCAAGGATCAACTAATCTGGGAAACAAATCACGTCGTCTACAACTATTACTAACTACTACTTTCCAAACTACAATGTGATGATCACAGTTGAAGAGATTAGATCTAAATCTAAAATGTAAGAAATGAAAGCAGAACAGGGAGTTAGGAATGAATACCAGATCCACGAGGAAGAAAGTCTCTTCCAACAACACTTTCCAAGACAGAGGATTTTCCTGAACTCTGTCCTCCGACGACGGCGACGGAAGGAAGAGCTTCCCAGAGAGATAAACCTTCGCCACCGTGATCTCCTAAAACGGTACAAGCTCGTTGGATCTTGTTAATAAGACCGATCAAGCTCGTCATCGTCGCCATTTTGAATTTGAATTTGAATTTGAAAGATCAGAGATCAGATCTATGATTTGGGTTTAGGAGGGAATGATAAAGGTTTTAGATCGGAAGAGTTTTTGTTTTGAGATGCAAAATAATAAAATGTGCACCCAAAACAAAATGAAATGAAAACCAACATTAACAGCAAATACAAAAATGGAATATAAGACCAACGGTTGCTTCTTTATTTTATGTCGTAATGGAGGGGCGTATCGTCATTTTACGCGTTCACTTGTTAGTTCAAAATAAAGTTAGTTCTATGGTCACATTTTGAACACTATGGTCACTCTTCCGACATTGACATTTCACTAAATAGATCGAGTGAATCTCTCTTTTTTTTCCCCCGTAAAATTGTAGGATGTGGTTATTTGATGTTAAACCCGTCAACTCTCGAGGAAAAGATTTCGGTCATATAAAATTTAACTACAATAATTATTTCACTTGACAATAAAATTTGGATTCTATTAAATTATTCGTCTTTATTGATATTTCATTAACAATCTCGTTCCGGTTATTTTATAATTCATTTTGTGGAAAAAAAAGATATATATTTTTCATCCCTCAAAAAAAAGATATATATTTTTCAGGTTATTGTTTTTTTATTCTCTATGTTTTGGGTAGCACTTTAAATGTTAGCATAGAATCTTACAAATTACTATTTAAAAATTATTAATTTGATTATAAAAATACATCTTAGACTCTAATTTAAATTTTGTATAGACATATTGAGAGAATATTAAAAGGGTTAAATATGTTTTTAGTCCCTATAAATATATCAATTTTTCTTTTTAGTTCCTCTAAAAAAATTATTCAACTTTTAATCTCTATAAAAAATTTAATCACTACTTTTGGTCCCTATTTTTAAGTAAAATTTTGTATTTTTTAATGAAATTATGCAAAAATGTGTAGAATATTGTAAAAATCTTTCCAAAAAAAAATTAGAATTTTTTAACAAAATATAAATTAAATATGTATTTTTAACCACCAAAAAATATAAAAATTCATATTTAATTCATGTTTTGTTAAAAACTTCTAGTTATTTTTGGAGAGATTCTTATAATATTATACATTTTTCTGTAAATTTTTATTAAAAAAATATGAATTCTACATATGAGTTTACTTCAAAGGAGAGACCAAAAGTGAACATGGACAATTTTTTGGGACCAAAGGTCGAAGTAAATTTTTAGAGAGACTAAAACGAAAAGTTAACATATTTATAGGGACCAAAAACATATTTAACTCATATTAAAATACTTAGCATTTAACTAAATATTTCATTCTTTAAAAAAAAAACTAAATATTTCATAAAATGAATAATTTGTTTGTATATACAAAAAAAAATTAAGTTTTTTGCTTACAATACAAGTTCGAGTGTGGTTATCATTATCAACATCGTTATTCTTATCACTAACTTAATTTGAGGAAAACCTAAACTTACACCACACCCGTTTAAAGCGGGATTTCTCTATGTTGTCATGTCTGATTATGAAAATGATTTATTCAAGAAAAAGAAGAAAAAATCAGGTGCAAAAAGTAGCAGCCAATAAAAAAAAACAATCAAACTCAAAAGGAATGCTAGTTGGATAATTGCTCATTTCTCGATAGAAACCTCAAAATTTCTCACCTTACTAAAAAGAAATTGGTAAAAAAAATGCAACCCGGTTGAATTTGACACACAAAAATAGTTAACCGAAACTTGCTATCAAGCAAATTTGAGGTGCCTAATTCTCTGTTTTGATTGGAGGTATGTGATGGAATGAAACGAAATGGAGTGGTAAATAAATAGGTTTCATTGTTTGGATTTACAAAAATTGAATCGAGTGGAATGTAATATGATGGAACTCATTCCATCTATCTGATCCTTCAATTTTTCATGGGAAATGCTCAATCTCGCGATGGATATATATTATCGCGACAACATCGCGGATTGTGTGATATGACAATTTGCCTGTTTTATTTCTATTTTCTATGACACATGTTGTATTGTGGTTTCTCTCTCTTGCTTTATCTCTGTTTTCTTTTGCCACAAGCCCACAACCGCTTCACCTTTTATAGCCACAAGTATATCTTAGAGTTGAGAAGAAACTTGGTGTGTATGAGAAATGAAAAGTATATCTCAGCATTTAAGAGTAATACTAAATGGTTCATCAATCAAGGACCTCAAATCCAATACCAGTAGTGGTTCTATTATTAAAAATACTTTTGGGAAATAGATAAAAACAAGAGTTTGGGAAAAGTTCGTGTGAAATGCAGTCGCTATATATAGCACTGCTCATTTTTCATTCCCCTTAATATGGGGTGTATCGAATGGAATTGATCTCCATAATTAAGACATGGTCATGTTAACATGTGTCTCTGTGACACTGGTTAAGGAAGTTAAAAGAGAAAGTTTTAAATTAAAAATGTTATTTTTATACTTTTAAAACTTTGAATGCACAAGTTCCAATGTAACATTACTACATTTGGCTTCCTTAACCAGTGGGGCACTGGTTAACATTTCCCATTAAAATATTACTACTATACCCCTATTTCTATTTTATCACTATTGTTTTACCTTCCTCTCAATCTTTCTCACGTTTCTTCGTCACCTGCTGTGTTTCCGATCCTGCATCAATCTTGTTTCATTTCATCATTACCAGCAAGAACCCCGTTAATCATACTGCATGCGTTTGTCGTTTCTTGCAGTGGCGTGATATTTTTTTTTTCTCTTGTGTTTAGCTTTTTCTTTTTTTAAAAATACTTTGCGATGTTGAAGCATGAGCTTCAATTTTATTTTTGCTATGTTTACCAGAGCTAGACTGATGAGGCATGCATATATATTCTTCAATATTTTTTTTGAGTTTTTAAAACAATTTGGTAAAAATTTGATCAACATGCTTAATCAAATTAGGATGCCGTATGAATTTTTGTTTGGGTGGTTGAAATTTGAATCGTTGGAGATAATATTACACAATAATAATGTTTTTTTTAAATAAGGGTAAAAATAGAATAAAAAATTATAATTTATTTATTCTGTCCATTTTGTAAATGATAGAATGAAAAATATTATTCCATCAATTATATATTGAGTGCGTTTGTTTCAGCTTAAAAAAATAGAGTTTGAGTTAAAGAAATATTTACTCTAAGATATTTCTGTTTGTTTACTATCATAAAAATCATTTTTTTAAGATTTGAAACTCTTACATTTGAGTTTCTTACATTTAGAAGAAGAAAAATAGATTTTGAAAAAACTACTTGAAATAGATTTTTATTTTGAGGTTAAAAATGATTTTTTTAAAAATCTAAAACAATACAACAAAAACTTTAAAAGTGAATTTTTAGTTAAAAAAATAGATTTTTTTTTACAAAACAAATAGACTCATTATCTAAACAATGAGATGGAATTTTTATTCTATTCCGCTTTGTTTCACTCCGCTCCACTATGTTACGTTCCATCAATCCAAATTGGGTTCAAAAGGAATGAAATGTTCATTGTTGTTTGAAGTGTTTCACAAATCAAATGTTAACTTGTAAACTCGTTTGAGTTTACGTTTTAGGTGTCAAAAACGTGTTGACTCGGAAGTAAGTTCAGTTTTTGGTGAAATAAAAATGTTTGACGAGTTCGACTGAGTTAACACATGTTAAACTCGTGTGAACTCGGGTAAACTCGACCGAGTTTACGTTTAAAAACACTTATTTTGGTGCCTTTTTTTTGGCTCATTTTCTTTCAAAAACTCAATTCTTTTTTCAAGCCCACGGTGCTGAAATTAATGTTGAAATGAGTTCAAACCATGTACTTGGTTCGAATTTTGAAAATCCTTTGTCATCTGGAGAATAATTTGATGAAGTTGAAGATGAAGATAATGATGTTATGAAACGAACTTTTGAAGAAATTAACTAATTTATTTCTTGGATAGGTTTATCAACAACTATAGAAACTTGTTTTTTTGGATTTTTTTCTTTTTCTTTTTATGATTCAGAGTCTTATGAAACTTATGATTTTGTAACTTAATTTTATATTTTGATGCTAAGTTGAACATAACTCTTTATTATGGGAGTTATACATACTCTGTTTTTGTAATTAAGTCATATTTTACACCGTTAATCTATTGACTATATCTTATAAAAAAAAAAAAAAAAACTATTGACATATTATATTAGTTTACTGTGTTATGTATATAATAAATTTTATATAATTTTAATTTTAAATAGGCTAAAGTGCACTTTTTCCCCCTAAGTTTCAAAAAGTTGCAATTTTGGCCCTTTATGTACAAAAACTACAATTTTGGCCCCCTAAGATTTAGCCCATTTACATCTTTGGTCCATTTGGCCAATTTTGACCGGTCAATGTCGCACGCCACATGTGTAATTAATTAATTAAAAAAAATTAAAAAACCATATAATCATTTTTTAAATTAAATAAATGAAAAATTAAATTTAAAAAATTAAAAAATTCAGGAAAAAAATAACTGTGTAATTAAATGATTTTTCAGATCCACCATCTCTCTCTTTCATTTTCTTCCTTTCTTCCCTTCCTGCAAATTCTACCTTCAAGCACACTACCACCCATTTCCTCTTCTCTCGAATCTCTCCTCTCTTATTACTCTCTCTTCTTTCTTTTCCTCCATGTTCTTTCTTTCGGCCATCATTTCCGGGCAACCACCGCGGTGTTTCCGACCACTCACTGCGGTGTTTCCGACCCCTGAAAATGATTGGAAAACAACGGGTCTTCACAGACAAATCTGCCGCCACTTTATTTTATTACTACTCAAAATAATAACCAAACTATACGAATCACCACCACCGTTAGCACGCATTTCTTCTTCAACCCTTCCAACACTTTGGTTATGCATATTTTGAACAGATTTGGAAATCATTGGTTTTTTCCTTTGGGCAAAAGGCATTCTCCTCAAGTCTACAATTTGATGGTTGATATATTGGGAAAAGCCAAGAAATTTGATCTCAGGTCCAAATTGGTCAAGGAAATGAAAGGATTTGAAGGCTATGTGACTTCTGATACAATGACTAAGGTAATCAGGAGGTTTGCAAAGGCTCAGAGGCATCAAGAAGCTGTCAAAGTGGTTCGTAGAATGGGTGAGTATGGTTTCGAAAAGGATACGGTTGCGCTGAACAAGCTCTTGGATGCTTTGGTCAAAGGACAGAGTATTGAAATTGCTCATAATGTTCTTGACAAGTTTAAGACTTCTGTTCCATAACAAAACTTTGAGTTCTCTGTCCATTGAATTTGCAAGCTTTAGTTTGGACAAATAACACAAACAACAAGCTAATTATCTAAATGAAGAGAGAAAAGATAGTTGACAATGTTTTGTGATGATGATGAATTGATGATTGTGATCTTGGTTAAGATAAAGGACGATGTTCTTCAAAAAAGATGAAGATGATGATGCTGTTGACAAGGATGAACAAAAATGAACCTTACGCCCCTTCCAATTTTCTATTTTTTTGATTACACAATTATTATTTTTTTAATTTAATTTTTCATTTATTTAATTTAAAAAATGATTATATGATTTTTTTTAATTTTTTAATTAAATAATTACACATGTGGCGTGCCACGTAGACATTGACCGGTCAAAATTGGCCAAAAGGACCAAAGATGCAAAGGGGCTAAATCTTAGGGACCAAAATTGTAGTTTTTGTACAAGGGACCAAAATTGCAACTTTTTAAAATTTAGGAGGAAAAAAGTGCACTTTAACCTTTTAAATAAGTGAAACGATTTGAAGTAACCTTCTTGTTCTGTCCACCAAACACAAGTCAGCGTGCAATAAGCCTTTTTTTCAATTTCTCCCTTACTCCAACAATTCAGTGCTTCACTTCCTCTATCAAATCAATGCTCACAAGAAGAAAATTCCTCACTATATTCTCATCGCGCAATGTTTCTAAGCTAATTTCACACCAATCATACTTCATACTTATTCTAAAAGCTAATTAGGTCATGCAAATGTTAAACCCTAATTGCTTATGAGTTTTCCCTCCTTAGCCATCTAACCAAGCTTACACAACAAGCTAATCTCTTGCCAAAATTTGAATTGTCATTTTCCGAATTGCCATAATTAATGCGGTTTAACTACTTGACCCTATCACTACTCCACTAATTCCTCCAAACTCCTCAATTAACTCCACACGGGACCCCACAATCACACTAATTAACTCACGCCTATTCTTGGTAGACAAATTCTGCAGACTTTATGACTTTTTCTCACATGCTCAAATTTTTCTTCATTTTCCAAAGAAACAAATTAAGTTACATAGTACCTTCTCTTTCATTTCCTCACTTAAATCTCTTTAGTCTACACCCTTTCATTTGTCGATTCAAATTCAATTCATCATTTTTACCTTTCTTCTCACTTCCATGGATAATCTGTATCTCAAACTGTTATTGATCGCTAAAATCTATTATGATCGTTAAAGTTATAGATGTTGATGTTGTCTCCAACCGGGCCTCCCACTCGCTCTCCCTTCACAACCTCTTCCACTTTGGTTCTTCATCTCAAATCTATATTTCCTTATTTGTGATTTAGGTTATCAAATTGAAAGAAGAATTGTCTTATTTTTATGTCTGTTTCTTTTGAATTTTCTTCAAAAAATTTTCATTAATTTGTTCAATTTTGGTACGTATTCAGATGACAAGAGATGGTTATAGTCTCGAACCTTCATCTGCAGACCTTCTGATCCTAATAGTTTGGCGTCAAGAGTTATGATGTTTTTTATATTTCATAATTTTTTTTTCTAATTGAAATTCTCTGATGCTTTTT
>Ga0315915_1009509_pt1 | contig 11024 bp, 14 predicted proteins | sample MpolbnodulesMG_FD_207738 | JGI IMG/M metagenome (GOLD analysis project Ga0315915, IMG submission 207738) | Medicago polymorpha root nodule microbial communities from Los Angeles, California, United States - branched nodules | ecosystem: Host-associated > Plants > Roots > Nodule | place: USA... | reverse complement strand
CTTTTTTTTTTCTTTACTCCTATTCTTAACTCCCCTTTATTTCATTTAACTCTCTTTAATTTTATTTATTCTAATTTAATCCTCAAACTCCAAAATAATAATAATCCTCACGTTATTCTAATAAATATCACAATAAATCATATAATAAAATATAACACACCACATACTCAACAATAATTATTTAAAATCATATGAAAGACTCTAAACAAATCAGAAATAAATAATTAACAACTAGGGCGTTACAACTGCTAGCATATGCAACTCAGTAGGATTAGCCATATACCTGCTCAAGAGACATACTACATACATTAAATCAGGCCTCGTTACAATAATGTACATGAGACTCCCAATTAATTGCTTGTAAGCAGTAGCGTCCACCCTAACACCTTCTCCATTCTTTGACAGCTTAAAGCCAAGAACTATAGGATTCTTAACAAAGTTACAATTCTGCAGTCCAAACTTTTCAAGCAGCTCATAAGCATATTTCTTCTGACTTAAGTATATGCCATCTGAATATTGCAGAACTTCTACACCAAGGAAATATTTCATCTTCCCTAAATCCGTCATATCAAACTCAATCTTCATTGACTTCTTAAAGCTTTCAAACATGCATGCATCATTCCCAGTAAAAATTAAATCATCAACATACAAACTCACAATTAAAATTCTTTTACCTCTTGTTTTGACAAAGAGAGTATGATCATGATTGCATCTTTCAAATCCTTCCTTAGCAAAATATGATTCAATTTTGCTATACCAAGCTCGCGGTGCTTGCTTTAACCCATATAAGGCTTTCTTAAGCTTGTAGACCTTTTCTTCTTCACCCCTTCAGACATACCCCATATGGATGTTCCGCATACACATCCTCTATTAACTCACTATGAAGAAATGCACTTCTGACATCGAGTTGATACACACTCCACCCCTTTTGTGATGCTAAAGCTAAAACCATCCGGATTGTGTCCCACCTTGCTACCGGAGCAAAGACTTCGTTATAATTAATCCCTTGTTGCTGAGCATAGCCTTTAGCTACCAATCGGACTTTGAACTTATCAACCTCGCCATTCTCATTTAATTTGGTTCTAAAGACCCATTTCAGACCAATCTTCTTAGCACCTTCAAGTAAAGTTGTAAGCTGCCAGGTTTTATTCTTTTCTATCGCCTCCATCTCCAAGTCCATTGCCTTTCTCCATTTCTCATCTATTTCAGCTTCTTCAAATGAGTTTGGATCTTCATGAGAAGTAAACATTGCAAAATAGTTCTCATCCGCAGACAATCCTTCACCACTTTCATAATCTTGCAAATAGTTAGGTGCTTTTCGAATCCTTCCTTCAGCATGTACCGGTGGATCTTCATTAGATGAATCACTTGATGTTGAGGTCATTGTTTCTACCTCTTGAACTATGTCAACTGGTGTTTCAGTGTCTTCTACAACTTCTTCTTCTTCATTTTCAAAGGTGGAATTTTCACTATCATTACTGCCTTCATATATCAATATGTCATGCTTTACTTCTTCGACAGTCCTCCCCCAATTCCAGCCCTTATCCTCTTCAAAACTCAAATCTCTACTAACAATAATTTTTTTGGAAACCCGATTAAACAATCGATAAGCTTTAGATTCATCACTTACTCCAAGTAATACACATTGCATGCTCTTATCATCCAACTTTGATCTTTTTGTATCAGGCACATGGACATGAGCTAGACTCCCAAATACTCTAAAGTAATCAACTCTAGGTTTAATTCTGCTCCACATCTCTTTTTGTCTTTAACTGTCAGTGTCGGACTCCGGTTGAGAACATGAACTGTCCATTTGGCAGCTTCTGGCCAAAATGACTTCGGTACTTGTTTGTCACAAAGCATGCACCGAACCATATTCATAATGGTCCGATTTTTGCGCTCCGCTGCACCATTTTGTTGTGGAGTGTAGGATGTTGTAAGTTGCCTGCTTATGCCATTGATTTTACAAAATTCATTAAACTCATTGGAGGTGAATTCTCCGCCCCTATATGTGCGTACACAACATATAAGGGCACCTGACTCCTTCTCAACAAGGCTTTTATAATTTTTGAAAGTTGTAAATGCTTCAGATTTTTCAGCAAGAAAATAAATCAACACTTTTCTACTAAAATCGTCAATAAATGATATAAAGTACCTTTTGTTGCTATTGGAGTTGGGAGTAATAGGTCCGCAAATATCAGCATGTACAAGCTGCAATTTATGGGAAGCTCTCCATTGACTCTTCTTTGGAATGGCATCTCTATGTTGCTTGCCGACAAAACATTCAGTACAACTTTTATTTGAAGCTTTAACAAGTGGAAGGCCCTTCACCATCTGTTTATATTGTAAAGTCCTCAAACCTTTGTAACTCAAGTGCCCAAATCTACGATGCCACAATTGTGAGCTATCTTCAGTAGCTAATTGTAGGAATGTTGAGGTCTCTTGAAGCACCACACTAGCTAGCAGCACAAACATTCGATTTGTTGTCATTTTTGTTTGCATGAACAATCCTCTTCTTGGATGGCAAGTCACTAGAAAATTTACTATAATCTAATGGCAAGTCACTAGAAAAAAAAATAAAAAATCAGTTATGCATATACATGTTGCGTCTGAACTACACTATTTCAAAAATAAATTCATTGTAATCAGCTAAACTATGACAAAGATAAGATGACAAGTATACACTCATCATTAATGAGTTTCTTGATAGAGAAGCATAGTACATTTACAAAGAAGTTATGTCACTAGTCATTACTAGGGAAGGCATTTTTTTTCTTTATGGATATTGGGGTACGAGAAAAAATAGTGTTATGGAAGAAATTGTCTACATGAATTCGACCTCAATGATCCTTGACGTGGCTTTAAACAGCATTGCATCATTAATTTTTTTCAAGGGGACGAACAACACACTCAACATTTTCATTGCCACTAAAGATAGCAAGAACTTCAACATGAAATATCAAACAAAAAAATATTTAAAAGCATATCTTTTGATACACACAAAGTTGATAATTTTAGATGAGACGCCAATGATGAATAAGTTTTGGTTTTAGGCTTCAGTGTACATGTTGCAAAATATTATGTCATTAGTAGGCAAGGGTAATAATTTCAAACTTTTTGGATGAAAAGTTAGGTTGGGAAGAATAGTTGGGTTGGAGAATAATCTTCAAAGCCTTCCTTATTATTGCGAAGATTCTTCGTATAATAAGGAAAGCTTTGAATGAAAAAAATATTGTCGAGTATGTAAGTAAATGCCTATGAGATTCGAAATAGTGCAAGGGTACCAGCATTTAAGACAAATGAGGTTAGGAGCATCAAATCACAATGCAAACCAGGATATTTTATGTAATATGCAGATTGGATACTTAAAATGGGATATAGTGATCTCAATACCGATGAAAATTGTCCGTACGATTTTGACATTCATGAAGATCTACTTATTCAACAACAGAAAGATCTTACAAAAAAAAAATTTGGTTGAGTTTTCTTATATAAAACATGAACTTTCCACAATACTTTCATGAAAGTGGTATTCTTACACCTACTCTCGAGTTTGTTGGACATGTAAATAACTTTGTGATTTCTTTAATTACGGTAGATGAAAAGAAGTATTATAGTTCTGATTCTGTTTGTCAATTAGATAAAAGCCATGATGTAGTCATGTAGATGGTGAATCTTTCACGACTGAGATTCTAAGCGATATCAAATGTTAAGAAATTCCAAATCATAATACAAGGTTAAAAGTTAGAGTGCCCGTTTTACAAAAGTATAAACTTATACTTTCAAGACAAAAGTAAATCTTTCAAACTTTATTTTGTTTGTTATCTTATTTATTATAGTGACTCAGTGCATCTTCTCACCACAAAAAACAAAATCACACTATACCAATTTGTTTGATTCACAAAAGGATAAGTAATGAACATAATATCACTGGACAAATCTTTAAAGTACTTCACAACTTTTTTTGTCATGTGCGATGTTTGGTAGAGAATGAATAGCACAAACAAGTCAAATTTACTACAATACTTTGAAAGATAAAGAGAGAGAAACAGAGAGAGAATATTAAACGGCATATACTTGAGACAAAAAATTGTCTCATGTTTAGTGAGTGACACAAATTTTAACTTGTTTCCATTCTCTTGTCCTCTATTTTGTCTAGTCCTATGAACAATTTTTGAGTTGTCTTATTCAATCCCTTATTTATCTGTGAATCAAACCACCCTAAATCAATACATGAATTTTCACTTGTCTTAGGTAACGCCAGAGTTTATAGATACTCTACACAAGCCAAACAAAACTTTCGAGCTGATACCTTCTCCGTTAAATTGATGTTTCAATTTGAAGAAGATAGACACATAATAAAGTTATAATACGACGCCTCAATAACAGATAAAACATCTCTTAACTCCAGTTTAATACTAAGAGTTCAAGCTTGTTTATAATGATTTCCACCAACATATTTCTAGACAAATTGCAATAAAAGAACTTAATAGGGTGCATATCAGAACATAGGTATCTATCCTGCTGCAATTGACTATTGAAATTTACAACATCACACCAAACCCACCAATAATATAAATTTTTATATACAACTCTCCATGTCCACTTATAAAGGAAAAGGTGGAGAAATTACGTGTTACAGTTTATAGACAATTCCACAATAGCAAACTCTAGATGACTTGGTTACGAATTAATAGGCAAATCAATAAACACATAAATAAGAGTGCTAGCAACACATTTTATGGAGAATGGATTTCCTATCATAAGACTTTCACCATATCTCTCTTCAGTTTAAATCCCCACCATTTAACCTCCCTCATCCCCTTTTTTGTATTTTAAAGTTTATCTCCCTTTTGATTGATCATGAGGATTTTACTGGATGGAAATGTGATATGAGAAGAATCCACTCCCCACTCTCTAACACTCTCTTTCCGATACTCTCTTCATTATCAGTTGAAATTCAAGTGAGTCTAACCAACTTAAAATTTATGTGGATTCTAATACGAATTTCAACCAACAATAGAGGGAATGTCGCAAGGAGAGTGTCTGAAAGAAAATATGTTGCAAGCAGTTCTCATATGTAGGAATAATTTTGAAATGATGAACCTAACATTGGGAAGGCCTATCGTAAGTTGGAGGAAGGGAAGGACAGTTCTCGTTCATATTGGCATAAGGAACCAAGGTGTTATAGCCCGGGAATTCCATCCTATATTCACCAAGAATCTGGCAGAATGGAAGCTTGTCATTCTCATTGTTGCACCATCTTGGTAGACGTGTTTGATTATCTTCAAAAATTTTAAGCATGTATGCATCACGAATCTGCAATACGACAATATAGTGACATAAGAAAAAGCAATTATAACACAGCAGATATTCATGCCATCACCAAGGCAACATGACTTACGGTGAATTCAGTTACTTGAATGGAGCTAGAAATGGGACCGAAAATTCCAGCCTCTTTATACATTGAAAGAATAAATGCCACACATGTTGTTGATTTTCCATCACTGTAGACCCAATCATCTTGTTCCGGAATGGCAAGTAATTCATCAAAAGCTATCCCACGCTTCTCAGTCTCAAGTATAATGTCGTGCAAGTCTAAATCCTGAAAGCACAAACAAACGAGATCCCACTGATTGTAAAATAATCATCGATGCATAAACATAATTTAATGCTACTTGAATTTCTGTAATCGTAATGAATATTGAAGACATATTCAATAGAACTTGTAAGGATAAACTATTTAAAAAATAGATGATCAGTAAGAACAACACAGAAACATTAAACAAATTTATAGATGGCTAAAGTTTTTGGTCCTTTATCTTTTACTAAATGTTCATTTTTCTAGTTCTTTATCTTTTAACAGATTAATTTTAATCCTTTATATTTTTTACATTACATATTAGTCCTTTTGGCCATCGCCATCAAAACAGTACTGAAAAAACCAAAAGTCTTGTGGCTTCCTCGAATGTGCCATAACCCTCTAAAAGGGTAAGAGTGCATGGCAATGGGCCCGCAATTTTGTTCAATCTGAAACTATGATATTCGAACCCTAACTCTATTTGGGGATTTGAAGGAATAAAACAGTCTTAATTAAAGTTATAACGGTCATATTCATGTCGTCTGCCACATGGAAATGAGTCTTTATCAACACAAAGGTCATATCCACCTCAACATCTTCTATGTGTCATACTTAACGAAGTTGGCAAAAAAGACAGGTATGTAAAACTGTTTTGAGAATCAGGGGAAATCATGATCTCAGATTTTATGTTATTCAATTCAAATCTTCCTTTATTGTATGTATTTCTTGTTTCCTTATTTTCTTCCAATCATTCTTGGATTCAAGAGAATTAGTCTAATAATCTATAAACGGTCTTTGACTGCTGAAAATATACAAAAGCGTTTTAATTACCACAACCTTGCTACAATAGTGTAAAAAACATAATGGACCAAAAGATTGGATAAAAGATAAAAGACCAAAAGAGTATTTTACCATTTTCATTAAAACGACAATATTCCAGATATCATTGACATACAGTTCAAAAAAATAAAGCCTTAAAAAAAATGAAAAAATTCTACATATGACATAACTACCAAAATGTAACAAAATCAATGCATGAAGTCTTGAGAGACCAATTTTTCATGCAATGTAAAAAGAAAATCCTGAAATAAAACAATAAGCCATGTAGATATGTCCTCTTAATTTGTAATTTATCTTGGCATCAATGATGCAAAGTATGAAATAGCACCAGAAACACATCTGAGATATAGGTATAACCTAAATTCCATACTAAATGTGATGTCCACTTGATTTTCCTGATGATTGTTCCACATGAAAGTAAAAAAAAAGGACAATATGCATATGTAATTGTGTATATATAGTAAAGCAATATCAATATATACCTCGGTCCCTAACCGCTTATTCAACGCTTCATTCCACATGTTTGCAGCATAAGCTGGCTGCATCCTTGTCCACATAGACATGACAGAAATTACCTGCACATAACATGTAAATCTCTTGTAAAAAAACGTGTAAATCATTGCTCTCAAGGAACTAGAACCTACAAGGCTACAACATCGGTAAAAAAAATAAAAAATCGTATAGTATTTGAGAACCACAGGAAATGAAGAATGGAGATTAGTTTCTTTTTTTTTGAGCACAAATAAGTTCAGCATTGCAGAAATACATGGATGGACATATAATCCTTCTCTCTTGTAAAAGAAAATCTTAAGAATAATTTACTTCCTGAATGCTCTATTTACCAAGGGTATGTTTGGGAGAGGGATTTTGGAAGAGAGGGGAGGGGCTTATTTTTCTTTTTTAAATTAAGCAAGCTACAGAATGTTTCTAAAAATGAATGAGGTGTGAATAGTTATATGATCATATATCATAGTATTCTTTCATTAATTTTAACATCTCAAAAATATTAAAACATAGACCAAGCCCTCCAAAACCATCCAAAATCCCCCTCCCAAATAGACTAACTATTTCTTCCCAAGACTCTAAACCAGTCATGATTCAAATTGTTTCTAACAAATAGCAATCAGTCGGCACTCAATTTCTTAATAAAATAATACAGCATCCTTCAACTAAATATATATTCTACATAAAAATGCCGGTTCAATATTTATGTTACTCTCTTTTTTTTGGTGAATACATTACTTAAGTTACTCATACACAAATAAGGAAAAAATTAATACCAAGTGAGCATCAAGAGGTGGAGGATAGTTGTCAGCTACTGTGTCAATCCAACTGAATATCATATTGTGATAACCATATGGCTTGCCAGACATGCTCCGCGCATACTCCCATGCTGCAGTGGAGTTGAATTTTGCACGCAACTCTGGATGCAGGGGAAGCAACGCTATCTGTGGGTTGGAACCATCTTTAAGAGCAGCTTCCCACCATTCATGCCATGGAATTACCACAATTATTTCTTCACCCTGCACAAAGACAGACCATCAATAACATAATCTTGTAAGACTAATGATATTCTGAGATGGTGTTGCTAAGAACATTTTGAGAAAATCAAATTGGATAGGAAACTTATGTATGTTGTATTGTAAAAGAGACCATAAAATTCCACATTTTTACCTTTTCATTCTCATGCCCAGATTCACCAACCCACAAATTTCCCATTTCATCCTTCAAGCAGACTGCTGTATGGCCAGCAAATGCACCAGTTACCCACTTTTCAAGTGTCTCAAAACCTCCCCACCTGCCGCGTATTTTTGACACAGCCAAAAAATCTCCAGAATGAACATCTGCAGGATCAATAGTTGCACGCCAAGGCTGAATGCGTTTCTCAAATGTAGCTCCCATGTGTTTCTTTAGAAACTCCAAATTGGAACTCTGACCCCATGCAGTGTTAGAGAATAGAGGCAGCACATCGACTAGAGAAAGCAGTGTACCGAGCATTCCTGCTGGCATGAGAAAGACAGAGACCCCATGTTGCTTTACCTGTACGGTTCAGTGAGAATGTTATCTATCTAATTAGAATCCACCTATAGAAAGTTTCAAACAAAACAGAAGGCTACACAAAATAAAATTACATATTCCAGCTCTGCAGGCTCTTCCCACGAATCAAGCTTCAAGGTATGTTCTCGCGCAGAGAAGTAGTAGTCCCATGTAATCCGGTATGGCGTTGCAAAAACATACAGATCCATGCAGGTCCAGCTGTGTGCTTCCCCTGTCTGTAAAAGGCAAAAAACTCTTGTCGGCAGAGCAAAATACATAATTTAAAACCCAAACTATGTGGTAACAGAAGACATAGGCTTAAACTTTTCATTAATCAATTCAACCAGCAGCTGCATCTAATTCCAAGTAGTATCAAGTATCAACTAAATTGACATAAATATAGATATGTGTTTGCCCCAAAGGAAAAAACGATCTAAGGTGTTGCCCATAGATAAGATACTATCAGTTTTCCAATTCTAGATGATTAATCAATTTATTATAAATATATAATAAAATATCAGGAATGATTGTGACTAATCTTAGGCAACACTAACGGTGATTTTTTTTATAACAGATCAAATGTAGGTAAAAGGGGATCATGATGTAGCTATATATTAAATGGGGTCCACTTAGACTCAATCGTGGAGAGAATATACAGTTTTACAAAAGTGCAAGTACCAGCACTTACACTGTTAATATAGATTCGTTCATCACAAACTCAAAGTAATTGTAGTTCAATTCATATACACTCTCAACTACTATCCCAAGTACATCATGCTCATGGTACAATCAGTGTACCCACCATGGAATTAGAAGAGGGGTATAATAGTTTATGTTTAGATATACTCATGTAAAAGTAAGTTTAACAATAACTCTGAGTGTAAAAATCAATTCTAGAATCCAAAGCTACAATTTCTACACCTCTAGAAGGAAAAATCATCAATAATTCTTTAGAAGAACCAAACATCGATTTTACACCTCTAGAATCAATTCCGGCTCCTTCATAAGTGGAACTAAACATACACGAAGGCATGTCTGATTGTTTGATGACAGGTGTTCGACACCGACACATATAATCACATTCAATCATTTTTATTTTCTCAAACTATCGTTTGTGTCTCTGTCCCTATCTAGGTCAATACTTTATAGCACACAACTACACTAAGTCTGTAATTAGTTGTGTTGTTTAGCAGTGACTAATCTCCATCTGGGGTACATGGGGTAAATTCTCCCCTTTCAACCGAACTTTCTCCATACTCAACAGTCATCGATATATTTAAATTTAAACTTAAAATACCATATGAGTAGCATTATAGATGATGATATAACATTTCAACTTACAATTAATTCATTAAATCAAACATCATAAACTTTCCATAATAATCTATGAACACATAATCTAAAAAGTCAACACAATTATCACAACACACATGAAATTATAGAAATTAATTTGAAACCTTGAGATAGAGAACTGCACCATCCAAACCAGAATCAGTGGTAAACTCAAGTTTAGCTTGATTATCAAAAAAACAAGCACCTTTCCATTGAATAGAACCATTATTATACGGAGTTACAGATCCAACAAAAGAAGGAAGCAAATCAACAGCACTATGAAAATTATTCAACACAGGCCATGATATTTCTTTCGGTAAAACCGGTAACACATCGTTTACTCTAAACGGAACTTTAAAAGAATCACCGAAACTCGATAACAGCGATGTTACGATCAAAATCGCGAGAAGAGGATGAAAAGGAGACATTGGAGAGGTTTCAATTTTAGGGTTTGTTCAGTGGATTTGGTGCATTTTTTTGGGAATTAGGGATTTGGAGTGATGAAAAATTGGAATGGATAATGATTGATGATGATGATTATGATTATGGAAACTGGGAAGGGTAGTTTGGGAAATTAATGTTGACGGTTGCGGTGGAGACGGAGAATGAGAAATGAAACGTGGCGTAAGGGGAGAGGTTGATTGAAAAGTGAAAACGATGTTACGTCAAGTTCCACATGGTTTGGATTTTTGCCGAATTGATGTTACTGTCACATTGTTTTATTGGTTATACTTTTTTTCACTTTCCTTTTTTACTTTTGACTGTTTTTTTTTTTTTAAATAAGTTTTTCTATAACGAATTTTGATTTTAGTCTCTATAAAATTAAACCGAATGTTTTCATCCTCACAAAATTTTTTATTTTGTTTTTGGTCCTTAATGGATATAATTTTAACGTGTTTTTGACATTTTTTAAACATAATATGAATATATAAATGTCGAATATAATAAACGGACATAACATGGATACAATTTGAACATAAAAGAGTTATAATTTTGCCATTTATATGAATATAAAATGGCCATTAAGGACAAAAAACAAAATAAAAAAATTTGTGAGGATGAAAACATTCAGTTTAATTTTTTATGGACTAAAATCAAAATTCGCTATATTTATAAGGACGAAAAACTTATTTAACCCTTGTAAATATAAAGACTTAAATATTCTGATCATTTTGATTTTATTTCAAGTTATATTTGTTGATTCCTGAGAATAAAATGATAAAAATATATGTGC
>Ga0315915_1009508_pt1 | contig 11027 bp, 10 predicted proteins | sample MpolbnodulesMG_FD_207738 | JGI IMG/M metagenome (GOLD analysis project Ga0315915, IMG submission 207738) | Medicago polymorpha root nodule microbial communities from Los Angeles, California, United States - branched nodules | ecosystem: Host-associated > Plants > Roots > Nodule | place: USA... | reverse complement strand
AATATATCCTTACAAGAACATCTATGAACATAACAATGCAAGTAAAATATGCACGGACTCCCATGAGCTGCAAAAGATGGTTCCCAGTTTCAAACACCGAATAATACCTGCAGATATAATTAATTGAATCTTCAATTAAATTCCTTTTAATTCACTAACAGATGTTTTATTTCTCTTCATTTGCCTTAAATAAAACAAAGAAAGGAAAACAATTTTACACAAAATTTCAAGACTCAAGAATAAAGCAAATACCCAGAACTTGATAACTAAACATAGAAAGACCGATTCAAATCTCAGATGAACTTCAGCTTATTAACAGTTAATATAAAGATAACTACAAAACAAGAATATACATGATAGTCTTGAAAACGTATAACAATAATCAACTCAATAATTAGAACAACCAACAAAACTGGTCAAAGAAAAAACACCAAGAAAGTCTATAAACCATAAAACAGGCTAGACATACATCTGATGTGGTTTACTGAACGTCAGAATGTATAAGAATGAATCCAAACACTTTTTAACAGCACTAAAATATACGATCAAAGTAAACAGACAAATGAATCCACATAATTTTAACAGCACCCAGAAAGAATAACAAAGCACATCATTGGCAAAAAATGAATATAGTTGATTATTTCATACTTACTACAAAATGATAAGTTTGCACACTAAACAAACAAAAGATTCAATCCTAATCATTGTTAGTGTCGAATTGGAGCCATGGTGGATTCAGTGCCATATTATATCAGTCATCTTTCCACCATTGATCAAACACAATATTTATGCCGGTCCCCATAACCCTGACCTAACTCCTAAATCCTAATCAAAATATAATGTATCTGAACTGATTATTATAAAATAACAACGAAAATCATCACATAAAACCAACTTAACAAGGATTAATACCTATCTAGATACTTACAACTTTCAATCCAAATCTTCTTGCCTATTTCCAAATCCCCTTTCACCAGAGTCCTGAGCAGAGTCACCTGACCCAAAAGGATACCGCAGAGATATTCTGAAAGTCCTGTGGACAGGTCTATTTCCTCCTCCACCACCATTGCTACCACCACCACCACTACTGTTACCACCAACAACAGACCTCAATCCATCGCCACTGTTATCATCCCTACCCCGGTTCTCATAATCAGCATCATCAGTAGGCAATTCATGTCGACAAACAGGGCAAGAGTTATGCAATTCAAGCCATGGAAGCAAGCAACCATCATGATAAACATGCTTACAAGGCATTTGCTTCACCTGCGTACCTTTCTCAAACTCATCCTGACAAACAGCACATTGATTCAACTCCGAGTTCAACAACGCATCATCAACAGTCACCGTCAGAAGATTCTTAACAGCTTCTTTCGATGCCGGTGGTGTTCCATAACGGTTAGGATCATTCTCTGCGAGCTGCTGAATCAATTGCTCGAAGCCAGCACCGAGGAAGTAATCGCCAAGATTAGAGGGAACACGAAACCCTGGTTCAGATTCAGAAGGATGATTGATCTCGAATTGAATGTTTGCACCGTCGGCGTGAAGGCCGTTGAGATGATTCTGAAGGAAAGCGAAGGGGTCGAAACTGTCGGAATCGGGTTGAGTCCTGGAAACAGTAGCAGAATTAAGGAGTAATGGAAGGAGAGCGAAGGGATGGAATGGGAATTCGGAATCTGAATCGGAGGAATGATCGTGATGATGGTTGAAGCGGAAAATCACGTTAGGGTTAGGGTTAGGTTCGGGTTGTTCACATTCTTCGAGAAAACCTTGAAAACAGATTGGGCAGAAAGGTTCGGAATCATCGTCGGTGCAGGTAACTCTCCGACTGCATACGTGACAGAAGAAAAGCTTACCTCCACCGCCACCACCACCGCCGTCGCCGCCAGAAGACATGATCGTGACTCAAATCAACAATTTCACAGTAACGCGGCTAATGCCAGGTTTTTTGGTTTCCAACAGAGTTTCGTTTTTTTAAATATAAATGGACCCATTTTATTGGGCCTGTTCCGAAAAGATCGGTCCAGCCCAACTAATAATACTTTTTTAATTTATTTTTTTGAAAAATGGAATAGATAGATATTTTTTATAACTAACTAATTAACATAATCTTCTTCTTCTTCTTCTTCTTCTTCTTCAATTTTGGGACAAAACGCAGAAGTAGAAGAACTCAACTATATCTTCTTCGTTATGTGTAGTCTCATTTCAAAGTCACACTATCACTTAGGGTTGGGGCAACTCTCTTTGCAACCTCTACAAACACGGTAAAGTGTAATTGAATTTTGAAGTGTTTTTGTGTGTTAGTTACTTTACTCGTTGGGTGTAGATAGTTATGTGAATTCTTCACTTTGTGTTTGCAGGAAGTTGGAGTATGGAATTGTGAATGTGAAGATGAGTGGGAGATTGAAGGTGATGTGTAAGGGTATGTTGACACCAAGAAAGTTCATGCAGAGGAAGAGGAAAACGGTGGTTTTTAAGGATGCTGCCGATGAAGCTGAACAGAAAAATTGGTGGAGACTTTTGAAGTTAATAGATGAGACTGGTTCTGCTGTTTCAGTGCTCAATTCGGAGAAGATGAAAAATCAAACTATTCCTAAAGACCTTATTGTTGGTACTTTGATTAGATTTAAACAACTCAAAAAGTGGAACCTTGTTGCTGAGGTATATTGCAATGCAGTGTCCTTTGTATCTTATTTTATTTTATTTTTCTTTTTTATGAATTTGACTCCTAATGTTGTGCGTGTGTGATTGTTTGGAGGATAATTTGGTGTTAATTTTAGCTTTTCTAAATTATTCTAATCTAACATATGAAGAGTGGACACCTCTGGTATTAGGCATGTTCTATGACACACTTAATATTTTTTCAATGACAAATGTTTTTTTTTTTTTGAGATTGAATGACAAATGTTAGTATGTTATGTTTATTTTTTCACCTTTCCGGGACTTGAACCCTAAACCTTCAACTCCTAAACTAGCTCAAACCAGTTGAGCTACCCGTACGTGTTCATGTCATAGTCTGTGCTTCATATATTCCAACTGATTGTAGGATGGTGTGTGATTCTTTTGAGGATAATTTGGTTTTTAATTATGAGTTTAATTGGTATGCTATGTCAATGTACAATTATTTTATGCATACGTCCAATGATGTGTTGCCACATCAATTAATGAATATGACAACTCATGTGTTTTCATATTCATTAATTGACGTAGCAACACATCATTGGATGCATGTGTAAATTAATTGTACTATGACAAACAGACAAAGTATACTACTAACTAATTTCTTTAATTATTAGCTTTTTTGAATGACTCTAACCTCTGAAGCATGTATGCCTACTGTATTAGGTGTGTCTTGGTGTCCGTTCAACACACCTTATAATAAATAAACAAATAAATAATTATGTATGGGTGTCATTGTCCTATGTTTTTGACATTAGCAGTGCTTCATAGATTCTAACTGTCGGTTGGTTGTTATATGGTTTCTGTTCTGTTTAGATTCTTGAATGGCTTAGGGCTCAAAACTGGTGGGATTTTGGTAAGATGGATTTCTTTATGCTTATTACGGCTTATGGAAAGCTTGGAGATTTCAATGGTGCTGAGAAGGTGTTGGGCTTGATGAATAAGAATGGCTATGCACCAAATGTAGTGTCTCAAACTGCACTTATGGAAGCATATGGAAAAGGAAGCAGATACAACAATGCTGAGGCGATTTTTCGCAGGATGCTGACATTTGGCCCTGAACCTTCTGCTTTCACATATCAGATAATACTTAAAACATATGTTCAGGTAACATACATATTTACCTTTTGCAATTTTGTTTCCCTTTATTTTATTTGCACTGATGGGATTACTCTTGGTGCTAGGGATTATTGTTGTCGTTATAATTCTGTTTAACTATAAGAAATTTTCTGTTGAAGTAAAATGCATAATACCGATCACTTGTGTTCTTAACTCTAATTTCTACATGTTTGGTTAAAGTTGAAACAAACACCTTAAACATATGTTCTCTTGTGCGTTTGAACATAGATATATTATGGGCTATGTTGAAAGAAAGAAAATGAGAGACATATGGTGAAACCGTATATTTTCAACAGGCTACAAGATAAAATCACCATGAACCGAAACTAGTTGTGACTGTCCCAAGAATGATTGTTCAACTCTTACTCATCTCCTCATGTTTCTTTGATAACTACGTTGAACTCAGTATATATTTCTGTGAATTTTGATTGCATAGACTGTTATTGGGTGTTGAAATTTCAATTTTGCATTTATATAATTAATTCAACTGCAGGGGAACAAGTTTAAGGAAGCTGAAGAAGTATTTGACAAGCTACTGAATGATGAAAAGTCACCTTTGAAACCAGATCAGAAGATGTTCAATATGATGATTTATATGTATAAGAAGGCTGGAAGTCATGAAAAAGCTCGCCAGACATTTGCACTTATGGCTGAACGGGGAATCGAAAAAACTACAGTAACATATAATAGTTTGATGTCATTCGAAACAAATTACAAGGAAGTTTCAAACATATATGATCAGGTAAAATTTAAATATCTATCTATTTACTTTCAAAGTCCGTGATAGATTTAGGATTCTTTCATGTCATCCGTGTTGTAACTTGTATCCTATGCGTGCTTACTACAATAATCATTTTTCCAAAAATTGAATATACAACCTTTAAACATCATATTATTTATTTAATCAGATATGATAAATCAAAATTGTTCTACCGTACATCAATAGCAACAGTTTTTGAGCTCTGGAGTACTTGAAATTCTAGCCTCTTCACGTAGGATATCCTGTAGTTCATAAGTAAAGACTAAATTTTCAACTATTTTGGCATTGTCTTTATATCGTAGAGGTAAAGAACAGTCTTATAAAATTGTTAATTCCCACAAATAATACAACCTTTAAACATCGTATTATTTATTTAATTAGATACGATCAATCAAATTATTATACCGTACACCAATAGCAACAGTTTTTGAGCTCTGGAGTACTTGAAATTCTATTCTTGCCTCTTCACGTAGGATATCCTGTAGTTCATAAGTAAAGACTAAATTTTCAACTACTTTGGCATTGTCTTTACATCGTAGAGGTAAAAAACAGTCTTATCAAATTGCTAATTCTCACTAATAAGCAATTTAAATTCTGTTATGGCTTAGAAACCTTTCAACATGCCAACATGGTCAGAATTTTATTAAAATATCAAATTTTCCGAGTTATGAAACTTGGTCCTTATACGCAAGAAACAATGATACTCTATGGAATTTTCCCGACAGATTATTTATTTAATCTGCGGTATTTTCAAGAGTTTCATTGGTTTTTGTCCTGTATATATGTTCCCCTTTAATTTATTGTCTATAGTTAATTGATCAGATTTTGAAGTGAATGCCTAATTTTAGATGCAAAGAGCTGATCTCAGACCTGACGTGGTTAGCTATGCCTTACTCATCAATGCTTATGGGAAAGCCAGGAGGGAGGAAGAAGCATTGGCTGTATTTGAGGAAATGCTTGATGCTGGCGTCAGGTATGCCAGAGAATGAGAGAATAAAATTACTAATGCCAAGATTTATAGAAAGCTGGATAGTTTAGCATAGTAAAATTAAGTTTACCATTATTTGATAGGCGTGCCTATTTTATATTATTGTATCATCCTTGAAAACTAGTAATTTCAATTACATATTGCAACTCTTCTAAGTTTTAATGATTTAATATCTTTGGAAGCACAAATTTCAAGTGAAATATCGATCCACGGTAACATCACTATGCCTTGGTGCTATGTGAGTAAATCATAGAAATATTCATATTCCTAGCTATATACCAAGTTCTGATGTCTATTGTGCATAAACAACAACAACAACAACAACCAAGCCTTATCCCACTAAGTGGGGTCGGCTACATGAATCAAATGATGTCATAGTGTTCTATCAAAAACAATGTCTTTCTCCAACTCGTTAATGTCTAGATCCTTCTTAATAGTTTCTCTTATAGATTTTCTAGGTCTTTCCCTACCTCTAGTGATTTGACTTCCCTCTATTGTGCATAAACAATTAGTTTTTTTCTTTGATAGATTTTGATTATGTGGAATTTTTCAGTTAAATGACTGTCTGTTTTGACAACTGTTATTTTCTGATCCTGTTGCTAAATAAATTTTAATTTATCCATGTTTTAAGAAAATCACAGCATTCTCTTCCTTTTGCAGACCAACTCGGAAGGCTTACAATATTTTACTAGATGCATTTTCTATATCGGGAATGGTAGAACAAGCTCGTACTGTATTTAAGAGCATGAGAAGGGATAAGTAAGTTGTGTTTCTTTCTATCATTTATTAGTTTATATTTTGTTTAATGTTAAACGAATCTGCCATTAAGCTATTCAAATTCAAACAAACCTACATATATCCCTTACACTGTTGTCCTTAATGTTTAAGAAGCATCCAAAGCAAAGTTAAAAACAAGAAATCCTGCCTTGGAGAATGGTTTGTGTTCGGTCACGAGAAACGAACAGCAAGCATTTTTCATAATCATTTTAAATTCATGTACTGGTCCAAGCATGAATTTACAGGATATGTATTGCTGTAGAATTTTACCATATCATTTTACTTTTCTTCACGCAGGTACATGCCAGATCTTTGCTCATATACTACCATGTTATTAGCATATGTCAATGCTCCTGACATGGAAGGTGCAGAGAAGTTCTTTAAAAGATTGATACAAGATGGTTTTGAACCTAATGTTGTCACTTATGGAACCTTAATAAAAGGGTATGCTAAGGCAAATGATATTGAGAGGGTAATGGAAAAGTATGAGGAAATGCTTGGGCGGGGTATCAAGGCCAATCAAACAATTTTGACCACTATCATGGATGCGCATGGGAAAAATGGAGATTTTGACAGTGCTGTTCACTGGTTTAAAGAAATGGTATTGAATGGACTTCTTCCTGATCAGAAAGCTAAAAATATACTTCTATCTTTAGCAAAAACAGAGGAAGATATAAAAGTGGCTAATGAGCTGGTACTACATTCCATTGAAATTAACAATTTACCTAAATTTAACGACCATGAAGAGGATGATGACGATGAAGAAGATAATTATGAATATTTTGACACCCAGGATGCAATAGCTTATGACGAATAATGAGGAAAGATGAGTTGATCAATGTCAAATCCTTTAAATAGCTTATGACACCATAAATTTTGTACACTTGCAAATTTAGGGTATTTGTATTTCGGGATTGAACTTTTTTGTTTATTTTTAAGTTGCCTTTATAATACAAAAAAAGCTATAGGATTTTAGCCTTCAAGAGTTATGTTGGAAAGTGGAAAAGTATTTTGTCTCATCATCCATTTGTGCTAAATGTGTTCATCATCAATTCACAAGTTTTCACTGCACTACAAAATAGCAACCCTCCTAAAACAGAGAACTTTAACCTAATGCTGCTGAAGGTTAGTTTTTTTTAAAACTAGAACTAGAATTTTATTTATTTCGTATAAATCAGATATTGTATACCTTGATCTGGCTGGGTAATATCATATGAATGACAAATTTCTCCCTAACTAAAAAGACAATTTGTGTCATCTTCATTTATGAAGAAAATGTGTCAGGATTGTCCTTCAGGAGTGATATAATTTTTTTTACAAGTAAATTTTTTTTTTTTAACGCCAACAATTTAGTTAGTTTAGTACTAGTAAAAAGTTGTTTTTTAACAAGAATTTGGTCACTATGTCATAAAATATTTATTGCAATTCAATAATATCACCAAATTTCTTTAAAAAAATAATATCACCAAATTATTCGCAATTGTCTGTAAAACTTTATTGAACTGATTTTTAAAATAAAAAAAAAAACTTATTGAACTGATAATGGCAAAATTACCAAGTTGGACAAATTTATTGAGATTGGAATCTAAAACCTTGCGGATATCTATGAAGCACGGATATGGACACAGACACGACACGACAGAGACATTGATACACCAACACTCTTAATAATTATTTGAGAAAATCACATAATTCTCAGTGTAATTATATATGTCGGTATCGGATATAATTAAAAAATTATTGTAATTGTATAATTTGTGGCCAGAAAATAATATTAGGGGGAGGTATTGGCGATCCATCCTGGTATATTCGAAAGTGATTATTATTTTTTCCGTTATCTATCTATATTTCCTACTTCGATTGGCTCGGCTTCATTGAAATCCAATGGATACGGTAACCTCCACTTCAGCTTCACTCACTCTAACCCTCCCAACGCTTCCTGTTCGTACAGTTACCGCTTCAATCTCCGTATCCTCATCTCTTCCGTTACCACGCTCTCACCGGTCAACCCGACAAAGACTCTACTCTCTAAAAAGAAGCTTCTCGAATTCTTCTTCTTCTGTTCCCAAGTTTACAGTGAACTGCGGTATCACTGAAATCAATGAAAGCCAGTTCAAGGAAACTGTATTGAAATCTGAGCGTCCGGTTCTAGTTGAATTCGTTGCTACTTGGTGCGGTCCTTGCCGTTTGATCACTCCAGCTATGGAATCCATAGCTCAGGTACCCCTTTCTCTCTTTCTATCTATCTCTACTTAATTTACTTTTTATTTTGTTTTCGCCGGATACAACTACTTTTTAATTTTGCATTTCTTGGTTTAAACTAACTTTAATTGCATTATGCATGCAATACACTGTTTAATTGGAATACTTCTGAATTTGCAGTAATGGATACCTCTAAAATCATTTATATTGGTCTGCGGAACTTAATTGAAACTGAAAGCAATGTTTGTGTACATAGACTATAACACCTCTTTTTGGGGTGTTGCTTAAGACAATAGGTGCTGAAATGTAAATTTTTGTGTGTTGTTTTGTTTTTTGTGTGTTTCTATCTTCGATTCATGGAACATGTGGATTTCACTCGACAGGAACAATGTTCTTTGTACGCTGGTGTTTTGTTTTTTATAATAGATGTTTTGTGAAAGTTGTGTGATCTTTCAAGTGCTGCTTTGATCGGTGCTTGCAATATGATTGTAGACTAAATCTCATTGTAAATCACATTACAACAAAATGTCTTATGCTTCTGGTGATTGTTGTCAAATGCAGTAACCGTGACATTAGGATAATGACTTTGAGGAAACAACATTTTCTCTTTGTAATCTGGCTTCATTCTGTGATAAAAATTAGTGTTTGCTTGCGAGTTGGGTTTTGAAGGGAGGATTTTGGAGGGTTAAGTTTATATTTTTATATTATTTGATATTTTAAAAAATTTGGATGAACATGATAAATGATCACGTAATACTTCAATCACACTTAATTTGTTTTTAAAAATGTCTAGTGTCTTCAGTTTTATTAGGAAAAGTAAGTCTTTCCCTCCCTCTTGTCCAAAACCCAAACTGATGGTCTGATTTAAGGTGTGTAGCATTCATGGTAGGATGCCGAGTCACTGTGTGTTGATTTGAATCTATAATTTCGAGCGAAGTAAAAATCACAATTAGTACTCATTGGAATCTGAGAAAAGCAATGTTACCGCCATACCAAATAGAGCTTATTAGTAATGTGCTTTGTTAGTCATTTATCTTTTTTAGGTTAATGCATTATCATTCATACGAATGCAGGACATGTTAGAGACATTAAGTGAAAAAATTTAATAGATAGTTAGATAGTCATTTATCTTAAAGCTGACATTATTTGCAAATTAAAGTCAATAAAAATTAGAATGCTTTATAATTTGTAGAATGGTTGATATGATATTTCTAGCTTAGGAGCTATTCTTAAACGTTCTTTGGGATCTTAGTGTTTCTCAACTAAATACTTTTATACATTATTTTGCAGGAATATGCAGACAGATTAACAGTTGTAAAGATTGATCATGATGCTAACCCGCAGCTAATTGAAGAGTATAAAGTTTATGGACTGCCAACCCTGATACTCTTCAAGAACGGGGAGGAATTCCCAGGAAGCAGGAAGGAAGGTGCAATTACAAAGGTGAAACTTAAACAGCATTTGGATGCTTTATTGGAATCAATATCAGTTACATAGTTATTCGTATTTATGATTCCAAATTGTGACCATTTTTGGGAAACTAGTAGTATGGGAGCAGACCTGTTTCATTTAGCATATCAATCAGATTTTATAATTCGTTGAGTATAAAATCTGTATAATGTTGTATTTAGTATTGCACTTAAAAACTTGTGCAAGAAAGAATGCCTTTGAAGTGTATAATATATACACATGTGTACAATTTCAAATTAAAATCGGTCTGATCTGTTTATGGTAATGATGATCGCACTTGTTTTTTGTACTAAGTAATTAGTAATGATATAAATTTATTTGTAAAGAATGACACAGTTTTGTAGCAGGTATAATGCTTAACTTACGTAAGCTAGTAAGGCACCATAATCTTTGACGTGTTTGAAATTTGATTGCAGAAAACAAGTCAACTACTTTTCAAGTCATTCCATAATCTAGTTTGTTCTTTCGCATCAACGTACATTGTAAATGGGAATATTTGTTCAACTTTGAGCAGTGGCCTTGCGATCATTATCGGTAACTGTGTTAACATCAGGAACAAATTTTGTCCAAAACCAATGTGATTTCCATACTTTACTAATTTCTTCAATTGGGAGATTCTTTGTCTTGGGGAGGAAGAAGGCAATAAAGGCAGTCATGATGAGCGCAAAACCAGCAGAGAAGAAAAGACCAAACTTCAAGTGACAATGCAGAAAACTTGAGCAACAACAAATGTGAATAACATGTTCACGGCAACAATGATAGCTTGACCTGTCGATGGAACCTCAAGAGGAAAATTTTCACTTGGTAGCAACCAACCTAGCGGGCCCCAAGACCAAGCAAATGCTGCAACATATGCACATATAAAGAATAGGAGAAGGTCGACTTCTCCTTTGGTTAATGATCCTTCACCACTTGCTCCAAACTTTAAAGCAATCATGGTTCCTGTGGTTATCTACACAATAATACCTTTAGATTAGTCGTGCATGTCATTGCTTACTTCTGAAAAATAGTTCCATTTTAAAAGTACAATAC
>Ga0315915_1009504_pt1 | contig 11028 bp, 5 predicted proteins | sample MpolbnodulesMG_FD_207738 | JGI IMG/M metagenome (GOLD analysis project Ga0315915, IMG submission 207738) | Medicago polymorpha root nodule microbial communities from Los Angeles, California, United States - branched nodules | ecosystem: Host-associated > Plants > Roots > Nodule | place: USA... | reverse complement strand
CTTTCCTCTTCTCAAAACTATTTTCAAAAATTATAAAATTAACCTAACTCACAAAAAATAAATTTTGAGAGTGAACTACATTGGTTTTGATCTCACTTGTGGGTATGTAGGCAAATGACCCAATCCTTCCAAATCAAATAAAAATAACAAAATCATACTTCTTCTCCCTCCATTCTTTCACTTCGACTCTTAGGCAATTATTTTCAAAATAAGCGAATAACTTAGCACAAGATAAATTAGGTAAAAGGTTCCTACGGAGTACCGTAGTCGTGTAGGGTGCTTAACACCTTCCCTCCGCGAAATCAACCCCCGGATCCAAATTCTCTTAAGGGTTTTTCCTCTCTTTTTCCCTTCCCAAAAATAAAAGTAGAAAGTTTAAAGATAAAAGATTCAATACCAATTAATGGATTGATACCCGAAAATCAAGAGTACAAAGGTGTTTGTAGACAATTGAAGGTGCATAACAAGCAATTATGTCACCTAATTCCACAATGCTGGCAATATTGATATTTACTCAAGTATATATACATGTCTAACTTACAGCGATTACCATTGGTGTCATTGTGCAAATTTCCATAAGTATATCTCATTGACAAGCCTACAAAATAGTCAAATTTTGAAGAGGAGCATACTCCAAGGATCCAAGCCAACATCATCAGACCAACTCAAGTATTTTATTTTTCTTTCTTTTTTAATCAAAGTCATCTTAGTTTCAACAAATTGAAAATCTAACGATTTTACAATTTCATGACAATACCATGTCCTTCTATGGCATAGTACTATATTCTTTTTTCTTTTACGCTGGAGATGATACCATCTTGACATTTTTTTTTATGTGAGTGGAATTATAAAATATAGAAAAGAAAAAGAAAATTGAAAATTTATTTCTCTAACAAACAGAAGACAAAGTCTTGAAGACTGTTGCAATCATATCACATATACAACATTTAAGAAATATGGAGGTAAGAAAAAAAAAATCATTTATAGGCTTATAAAAAAAGAGTTTCATTCATACGCTGAAAAAGTCATTACACCAAATATATTGTGCAGTTCAAGGGCATTCCCCATTCTTGAGAAGGACATAAAATTAAAAGAAAAACCAAATAAATAACTACACTAGAAACCATATAATGAGTACATAGCATAGCGCATCAAGCCAATTTTTTATCCTAGCATACAATAAATTAATCGCTTCCACCATCGGTCTTGGACATAGAAGAGATGATACGCCACAGTCTTAAAACTTATCCAGTTATGAAAAACTACATTCGTTGTAGACACGGTTCGACTTTTGGTGGTCTCCCAAAAGTCCATCTTAAACCTTTGATCAAAAACCGATTGATTGTATTCGACCACACGATTCTCTGCACACATAATGGTTTGTGGCCTGTTGACTTTCTTAAAAAAAGACTATTTAAAAAATTTATTCCTTCAAAAGAAAAAAAAATATTATAAAAAGAATTCTAGCACACATACTTCAAGAATAGTTATTTTTAAAATTGGAAATTTATTCTCAATCCACTATACTTCATGCGCACACACACATATTTCTCTTAACCTGAACAATAAAAATTCTAGCCAGCTTCAAATAATGTATAAAACATACATGTCTTATACATCATTTTTTACTTTAAATTATGCTCATTATTTTATTATTGTATCGTAGCAAAACTCCTCTAAAAAAAATAATAGTATTTACATACAACTTTAACATAAAAAACATTCATGTTTATTAGGCCAACAAAAAAAATCCTGATTATCATCATATATCATATATGTATATTAATGTGATTCAAATATATCAATGAATACATTTTTTTTATCTGAGTACACGTATACAATTTGTTTGACAGAATTTTTCTGTATAAATTAATTGAAATATTTGCTCAAATTTTAAATAGGTAGCAACTATACTAATTTTTCAAAGCAAATTTCATTTCTGATTCCATCAGCCATTAAATACATATTATTTGCCCATCTCAAAAGAAAAAAAAATAAAATTATTTGCTTCACTGTAGTATATCGTTAGAAACAAACCTCTTTTAGTAACATCTCTTGATACGGAAGAACCCACGAGGAAGCATAAATAAGTGTGCCAACAAATCCCAGATTCTGTCTATTGTGCAACTGTGAAATTTGTCATGTTTATTATATGTGAATACTTTATAGTAAATGTTGCATGCATCAATAGCCACAAACGGCAAAAGAAAAGTATATTTTTCTATCTAAGTTTGAAACAAAAGAGCCATCATCTTCATAACCAGTAACCCAACGAGGTTTTGAAAGGAAAGGAGGAAATTGGAATAATGCTCTCAACTTCTCCAAACAACCTCTTAGTAGAGAGCAAACAAAAAATGCAAAACAAAGACTTTCTATCCAAGAGAAAATAAATAAGCAGGATCTTAGGATCAAACATTTGTCAAATCCCTCAACAATACATACAAAATTAGATCTCTGCAAGGGACTTCATATACTAATTGTTCAAGTCGGAGTCTTCGAGTTTTGTGGCAGCCAGCTTATCCAAAAACCACACCAACTTCCCGTTAGCTGGTTGGACCATTCTTGCCGGTATTGATGGGCAATCAGGTCCGATCTCATCTACTGCCAACAGTACAGCGTCTGCTTTGCTTTCACCTGCTGCGACCACCGCTACGTTGGATGCAGAATTGATAACAGGCAAAGTGAATGTGATTCTCTCAGGTGGGGGTATAGGGGAGTCAGTGATGAAAGTTACCCATTCTTCTCTTTCATTGAGTGCTGGGTGATTAGGAAATAAAGAGGCAACATGTCCATCAGTACCCAATTCAAGCAGAATGAGATCAAATTTTGGGCAGTCACTAATCTCAGATGCGTTGACAACACGGGTTCTTACTAACTGTCGGATGACAAACTCATAATCATCAGCTGCTTCTTCCGCTGACACAGAATCGTTAATAGAAACTGCATGGCTTGGGACAATAGGCACCTGTTAATGTGACAAGCATGTCAGTGAAGGAACCATAATTGAATATTATTTTATGACAAAATCGATCTAGGTACAATCTCATGGAATTAAAAGACAGACATGGAGAGATAAAAAAGGAGAGTAAATCATAGAAACCAAAGCAAAAGATTTATCAGAGATTCTCATTTTAATTTTGTTGAACTTAACATTTTAATGGAAAGCAAGCAAAACCTGAATAATTTCTTTTTACATTGGGAAATAATTTATCCACAAGCACGACAAAAATGCAACTCAGGGTTTCCAAATGGTGCCTACTTCCTAACATGAAAAATGCACCTCTAACAACAAGGAAACATCCGATACAATCAAAGAATACCAAGACCATGGATCTTGGAGCAGAGCAAAATATGAACACAAATACACAGAAGATAATGGTGAAAACATAAACTGGAAGCCTAATTATTGCATTTTACCGATCCAACTATAAAAGGTTTCTCTAATTCAATTCAGCTATAGTCCATATGTTACATAAAGCTTAAAGAACAATCTAGTAGTCAAGCTAAACAAAGTTCTACAATACCTCAGTTTAACATATTCTTTTTCCTGTATTGATTAACAAACTGCAACTGTTCGGATCAATACACCACAGGGATATTATAATGAATTTGATAATTCTATGTATACTTAAAAGTGTCTTAGGCACCCATTCTTCCTCATTCTTTAATGCCTACATAAGTTTAAGAAAATACTCAAAGGAACAAGAGAAATAGACATGTAGATCTAGATAAGTTTTTTCACAGAACCCTGAAACACTACATATTGTACTGTGTGAATCTCCATTGTGCAACACATGATACTCTGGAACTGTTTCAATTTCACCTAGTTACTCTGAAACTAAATTAGCTGGCATTGATAACATTTTCATGAAGAAATCATCACTAAATCTTGAAGCTATTCAAAGATATTTGATATCTTGCCGAGTCTTTTGGCCACTCGGTCTTTCTGAAAAGTTTATAGTAAAAACTTCTCTGCATTTTCTGGCTGGTATAGATAACCAACAAGTGGAAAGATGGATACAATTGATTGCAGAGCATCATGTGAAGTCTTGTAGCTGTGATCTTCAGACCAGATATTATTTGATTGAGGTTTTTTCCTTGGAACTAGTTGAAAACATATCAGGATATTTGTAATTATTTATATATCATTTAGATATGAATCATATGTCCTATATTTATTTAACATTTATTGGTTGAGCCTATATAAAACAAACACCTTTGTGTAGTCAAGACACGGTTTGACCATCTCATGTCTCTGTTTTCTCTAATTCAACAGAATCAACGCTTTTAGCAAGTCAATCAGAATTGACAAAAAATCCTTTAATTCAGAATCACCCAAAAATGTTCCAGAGTCATCTAGATGAGACTATCCTCTGCACTTTAGGGAACTCATACTGAATTCTTCAAACACGGGTTCAATTTTGGGACTCGACGGACAGCGGTGAGTATAAGAAATGGGACGTGGAATAAAATGGGAATGGAAGAATAGGGATTGGTTTCGGAGGTTGTGGCTGGATGAGTGGTTCTTCTCTCAGCAGGTTTATCATTCATAATTAGTTATCTTCCTTTCAGTCACGATCTTGTAAGGAGCAAGGCTCCATTGCATAGCATTGTAGTTATGTTCTTCACTCATACATATTTCAGATCGCAAAAGGAAGGGGATATATCCTCTGTTGAATTAATTTTGATACAGCTTGTGTTCGTGCTTTCTATAATTTTCCGGATCCTACCAATTCATTTCTGGTTTCCACCCTATAATTCCAAATCAACTAGATTTTCTGCAAGTCCAGTCATCAAGCAGATTTTAGAGCTTCCACATATGGGGACAATGGCTTATAGGAAAAACTATATATGGCACCAATTAAGGAAACCAAAAACAGTAGATTGGGATCCAGCGCCTCAACCTACAGTTTTCAAGAAGAGACCCCAAGAGGTATAGGTGGGTTTAAACTCTTGATCTTCTTCGTCAAGTTTAGAGCAATCAAAAAATTAAAAGAGAAGTGCTGATTAGGTAAGCAATTGATAATTCAATGCAGAATCAAAGGATATCTACGAATGGCAAAGGATAGAAAAGGAATACCGACAATATCTAAGATTTAAGATTTATGTATTATCAGGATGTGGGGAATCTATAGTGCAAATAAGTTCTTCAGATTATTATTATTTTTTTATTTTGAAGAAAACTGCAAAAGGTCCCGAAAGGCCAAAACACAAGTTGAATCTAGGCATTGAATTTGAATCCAGAGGCGTTATCTCAGACATACGACTCAGTTAAAGTATGTCTAATTCTAGTTGAATTGCATTTTATTGAATAACTAATGCGCACAATTTTTTCAGGGCAATAAAGACCAGTGTGGCTACTTATTTAACTCTATGCCAACAAGACTTTCCAAAGTTCCTAACTGCTAGTCTGTGACGCTTCATCAATTATCCCAAGTATCAAAGCTGCAATCTTACCAATGTGCCGAAAGCCATACAACTGTCAAGCTGATGCACTGGCAACCTAAAATTCAAACGATCAACTCAAGATTTGGTTAATCTCAATCCAACTAGGTCAGAAGAGCACCATATAAATGTGGGATTTTGACCTATGGTGCTGCCATGGTAGGCAGCACTTCACACAATCTACCAGACGGTCTTCCATGGTGTTGCACTATCCTAGTCTCCTGGACCAAACCCACTAAGGTTAGAAAGTCATCTAACACGTGTTAGCACTAGCAGTTATCAGGATTCAGGATCAATCCATGCCAGCATAAAATTCTAATCGTAATGTATCTCTACTACAGGAAGAAGTGACCTAGGTAAGATTAGGGGATTTTTTCCCGATCTATAAATAGGGTCCTAGCCTCTCCAGGCGTGGTCATTCATTGACCATCCCACTTTGAGAAATCCCGTCATACTGTCCAGTCACATACTTGGTTGCCAAAATCTCTTCTGCAGATTCAATCACTGGTGTAACTCAAGCAAAAGACTAAGAGGCTACCTTAGAATGGAACACAACTGTTACCATTACAATCAATTGAACAAAAAGGTGACAACCACACAAGAAATCACAGAAACCGTTGATCAAGAATTTAAGGGGAAAATAATAACATTCAACTATACAAGCAGATATTAAATACCAAATTATTATTTTGTAGAGAATGATTGCATGAGTAAATCGACATTCAAAATAAGGAGCATCGAAAAAAATCTCATCTACCACGTGACGTGACCAAGAGAATTTTACGAAGCGTATTTAATAAATACTCATTAAAACTATTCGGTTTTCTCAGCCAAGTGGCAAGAATACATAAGCTCAAAGAATAATTTACCCTAGCCCTATTTTGTTTGTTGTTTTCCCTTCTGAGAAACAATCACAAAAGAAGGTTAATTAGTAAAGAATAATTTAATGCTTGTGTTACTCTCCTCCAAATCAGTCTTGAGAGTAAAGCGATCTTTATAGACACAAATGAAGCAGTAAAAAACACAAGACATTTGAATTGAAAGGCCAACCTTAGACAAAAAGACTTCTTTAGCATGCTTAAAACTGCTATCCTCATGATTTTTTGAGACAACACACTCGTCAGCCCAGAAGATATACCACTTGGTCCAGTCCACTGTCTTGTTGTAAGGAGGTTGCAAGAGTTTTCTGTTTGCAACAATAACCTTTTAACCAACCGCTAAATCATAAAATCATAGAAACATTATATGAAAAAGACTAAGATACATATACCCCATTAAATCAATGAGAGAACCACCAGATATAGCGAGGGCAAAGAATCCATGATCCTGCACAGCTTCGTCCGACATTTGATTAATGTACTCAGCCAAAACAGTTTTCACCTCATCTACACTGTCAAAAATCCTCAACTCTCCTCTGTTTTTATGATCACCAGAGAGAGCCATGCGTTGAAAAAGTTCAATAACTCTAATACGTACCAACAAAAAAAAAAACAAATAGATTATCAAATCAATTTCATATAGAAATAAATAATAAAGCATTGAAACACCAAGGAATATATAAATAATGAATTGTAATAAATTTGAAATTTAAACCTATGAAGCACGGAAATAGACACGGACACAGGACATAACATCTACACTGACACGCCGACAACACTAATAACTTCAGAATATAAATTAATTGACTGTAATCACATGTGTCGGTGTCGTGTTGGACACACCTTTGATCAGAAGCTATGAAGCACAGACACTCCTCAAATTAGGTGTGTCCGGTGTCGGATACGCTTTGGTGCCAAACACCGACACAACCCCGACACATATGATTACATTGAATTATGTCATTTTCTCAAATTATTCAGTGTTGGCATGTCAGTGTCCCTTGTCCTTGCTCAAGTTATAAGATAATTTTACTATTTACTTCTTAACACAGGTTAAATGACTAAATAAGTCAATACCAACACTAGGGTATACAAAAGAAAACTATATATACAAAACTATAATCTATTTTTTATTTTTTTTATAAAATTCAACATATAAATTATATATGCATGTAGAGTCTCTAATTGTCAAAATGAAGGAAATTGAACAAAAGGGTATCACCGTGACAACACAAATTTGAAGGGATCGCTGGCAAAAACAAAAATTGATGTAACAAAAAAAAAACATGAACTAGAGATCATAATAAAACATGTTAAATTGAATTGACAGTGTAGTACAACGTTGTAAAATAAGAAAAACATGAAGGTGAATGATAGTGTCATGCAGAAGAAGAAACAGCGTAAAAGAAAGAATCGAAACGTTTGAGAATGATAGAATGGGAGGAAGGAATGCTTACAGAGAAAAACAGAAGAGGAGTGGCACACAGACACACAAGCTGACGAATGTTAAAGAGATGGGTACGAACAAGTTTGTTTATACACTAATATAATAATATATTTTATTTTTTGAAAGAATAATAATATATTTTATTATTATATTCTGATGATTTGGATTGTCTATGGTTCTAAAGAAACTCAACCATAGATTTATTTTTCTTATATTTTTTTTTATTATAAAATATAGAAACATACTCTCTTTTTTTAATAAAATGTAAAATGCAGGTAAGTAGGGTTTTGGTGCTTGTCGGTGTTATGAAAAACCATGTGGTCACGAGAGTGTTTATTGAGGTACTTAGATTTATTTTTCTTATTTTCTTTTTATTATAAAATATAGAAACACTTTTTTTTTTAATAATTGTGAAATGTAGGTATGTAGGGTTTTGGTGTTCATCAGTGTTATGAAGAACCTTGTGGTCACGAGAGCGTTTATTGAGGTATTTTCTTCTTATGTGTTAGTGAACTTCTTACGAGCGAGATTCAAACTTAAATCGTTATGAGATTTGAATTGAATTTTTATGACTAATCTATTGTGATAGATACAACACATTCTCTAAATTCTTTCTAACACTCGTTATATGATTGGCATGGATTTCGTCGGATTACAAAATAAGTCACACCATATTGATTATTAGACCCAATAAAATAGTGGAACCAAGATAAATTTTATTCAATACTAACATATAAAGGTGTACACTAACGCGTTACTTGGTAGGATTTTCTCAAAAGAATACTATAGTCCCTTCCATTATGACAAACTTAGTTTGAGGTTTTGAGCAAAATTCGATCACTTCCACTTAATCTTGCTAGTTTCATATAGTTACCATATTTTTAAGTTTCCGTGGAATAAGGATCAGTGATTTCATTTATAATTGATTTGAGAATTAAATTTGATTTAATTAGGTGTTAAATTAATGGTAAACGTTTTAGGGCCCGTTTGGATTAGTTTATTTTAGAGCTTATATAAAACAGCTTATGCAAATAAATAAGTTTTTATGTATTATTTATAAGTTTTTAAGGTTGTTTATGAAAAAACAGTTTATGAAGATACGATTTTCGTTAGTGAGAACTTATAAATTAAAATAAAAGTTTATTTATTTACATAAACTATTTTTCATGAGTTCAAAATAAACTCAAACCAAACGGGACCTTAGTCTTGTAACTTTAAGATGCTAAGTTTGAATCTTCTCGGAGACAATTCATAAAATGATTATTAGTACCCATTAAATTAATTAGAATTTCATCGTTTCCTGTTTAAAATAAAATAAGGATTAGATAAAATTTAATTTTGTTCAGACATGTAAATTAGACTAAGTTCAATTATTTAACTAGATAAAGAAGAATAAAATTATAATTAAAAGAGTATAAATTATTGGTAAAATTGACATAAAAAAAAAAACTACACCAAAAGTAGATAAGCAAGACTTCAAACAAATATGAAAAATGTAGAATGAGGGATAATTAAAGAGTTAAAAAAAAGCGACTTTGTCATCTCTTGTTACCCACGTCTCAACCGAATATCTCGAGATTAAAAAATCATATTTCAACCAACTGACCTCTTGAAAGATAGGGCTAAAACGACTTTGTCATTGATAACAAATTTGTTGTGTTTTTTAATAAACACACAAGTACATAGATGAATCCATAAGCACAAGTTTTTGTGTAGCGTTCAAGTGTGAGCATGAACTGACTCATGAATTTTATGCTGTGGGGTAAAAATTAGATGCAAAGTTATAATATTAAACATAATTCATAGTTTTTTAAGTAAAAATATACACTATAATTTCTCTCTACATTCTTTTGTGAATGAGATAGAGAATAAATAAAGTTACATTCATCGTCTCTCTAGTTTTCTGGAGAATTAGAAATAGTTGGGATAACTGTCTTGCTCTATCTAGGCAGATAAACTTTATTGTAACTCATATCTTTAAATAAGGAAATTGATCTGCTTATAGATTAGCAAATATAGGTATGTTATGTAATTTTGACTTGTGGATGAATGACATTCACTTTCAAATTAGGACTGATTATACAAGGGATATTACCCTGCTTCAGATTTGTATATGGTTGAGAGGTTTCGGTTCTATGTCCCCCTCTCTTTTTTTTATCTTTTTGGTGTTAATATATAGTTGATGCACTCTCCATCAACAACCTTTATATAAAAAAAAAAAAAATTAGGTAACAATTTCGTCTTTTATCTTTTTTTTCACATCATTTTTAGTCTACTTGATCAATTTGCACATGTATTTTTAAACATCAAATCTAAAATTCATATAAAAACATAAGTGAAAAACCATATATTTAAACATTAAGAGCTCGCATCAAAATAAAATCATATATTTAAATCTTGAAAGCTCATATCTAATTTGATCTAAATGACGTAAAAACGAACAAAAAACAAAATCATTACTTAAAATTAAGTTAATATTAAAAAATCTTTGTTGTTTTTTTACGAAATCTTCAAATTTTATCAACAACAAAAGCATCTCATTTCATTTTTTTTTAATAAAGCATCTCATTTCATTTTTAATTGCCGTATTAAAAAATATTTTAACATTAGTTTGTTTTTGACAAAATATTAGAACATTAAGGTTAAAAATGTTCAGATAAAAAATAGGGTTGATAGTGTTTTACCCCCTGTAATATAAGACACTTTTGGTTTTGTCCTCTGTAATTTTTATTTTTTTTTAGATTCGGTCCTTGTAAAATAAAGATTCTTCAGATTTGCCCCCTATGCCCATTGACTCAGCAGAATCTTTGATGTGACACTTACGTAGCTTTTTCTTTTTATTTTTACACGTATGTGACACTTACGCGTAAAAAACAATTTACACTTCATTTATATTTAAAATAATTAAAAAAACGAAAATCTTTTTTAAAATAAAAAAATATGAAAATTAATTTTCAAAATTTTAAAAATCAAAAAAATAAAATTCAAAATTTTTTAAAATTTAAAAAATAAAAAAATATTCAGATTTTTTTTTCAAAAATTAAACATAATTAGAAAAAAAAACTTTTATATATTTTTTTGAAATTCTAAAAAAATAGAAATAGATATCTAAAAATTCTGGAATTTAATTTTCAAAATAAAAAAAATCGAAATTATAAAGAATTCAGATTTTTTGAATTAAAAAAGTTTTTTTTTTACAAAAAGTAAAAATTCTGGAAAATATTTTAATTTTTAAAAATCTGGATATATTATTTTTTA
>Ga0315915_1009502_pt1 | contig 11029 bp, 8 predicted proteins | sample MpolbnodulesMG_FD_207738 | JGI IMG/M metagenome (GOLD analysis project Ga0315915, IMG submission 207738) | Medicago polymorpha root nodule microbial communities from Los Angeles, California, United States - branched nodules | ecosystem: Host-associated > Plants > Roots > Nodule | place: USA... | reverse complement strand
TTCCTCAATGGTTCTAATCAGACAACTGAGGAAACCAATTTGTTGTGATTATAAGGAAGGTTGTAGTTCAGGAAGTATACTGGTAAAGTAAATTCATGACATTAGATGATATTGCACTGTATAAATTAAATTTTGTACGCATGTTTATTAAACATAAACTATCCACTTTATGTTACAAATGGATGGAGAGGAACCAGAGTTATTATTACTAATCAGAATTTGCCTGAAAGACTTCAAGAAAAGGTACCGTTTCACCCTAAATGTTAGTGTCATACAAAGGTTGCCTAATGATAACACACCTGCTACATCGAGACAAGTACAGTCTTGGAAGAGCATAGGGTCACAATATACTCGAGAGGAAAAGATCATACGGAATGCCGAAGTTCTTTCCCTTAAGCAAATTAATGCTCTGCAGCAGGTGTTGGTCTTACTGTTTACAAATCTCAGTTTTTCTTAACATATTAATATCTAACCTAGTTCAACGTGTTATGTGTGATTACACAGGAAACCACACGTGGGAAAAAAGGTTGTCACTTCTAGGACTGGTCGGGACTCGGGCTTATGATGTCTGTGTGGTATGTGTAGCAAAAGGGCTTGCATTCGCATCAGTGATGGCAATTTGAAATGTTTAGTCTGGCCGTGTTAATGATGTTGTGACTCCAAGGTTGTTGCCAACTTCTTATTTCTTATCATTTAACATTAACTAATGGTTTATTCTTAATCGTTACTAGACAAGTCATTTGTGTTCTTTGATTCTTAGTGTATCAATTTGTTGGGAATATCTGCATTAGAACTGAAACGAAACATGATTGCTGTATGGACCAATATTGCTTAAATTTATTTTAGTCCATAACCACCATTCCGTGGCATAAGATCTTCCCATGCAACCAAATTGCTAACATGATAAATATGTTACTCGCTTCAAAGTTTTTCTCAGAAAAACTACCGTCATTACAGATTAGCATACTCATTTGGATTCTATTTTTTTCATAACCAGGATGTCATCATCATTGCCAAAAAGAAACACATCCTAATTATATAATTTTGGTGCCATGCAACTAAACAAAAAAAGGAGCATGTGTAGTCAAGAAATGGCGTTAAATTTGATTCATTTATTTACTGTAGATCCATCATCTTTAGTGATAATTGAAAAAACACCCATTACCAAGTTGCACAACAAAAATAACATGCTGCAAGTATTTGTGAGGGATGAAGGGCCTGCAATACTTCATAACAAAGTAAACCTGTGACAAAATATATCTATCATTATATCATCCTAAGAGTGCGCACGTATTCAACAGACTATAATAGAAGGGCCTGCCTGAATCTATTATCAGGACCAATGCTAACCTCTCAATTACATAATCAATGCTAATTGGACAAAATATTGATACTACTCAGCTTGTTTGCTTTCAGTAACAGGAAGGTAGACACCTTCAGCTGCCAACCAGACATTGTCAGCGCGCTTTTCACGAACACCACAAACCTAGTCAAATAAAATAAATGACAATCAATAAGGATAACCCAATACTAACAATTATGCATAAAAAATAAAAATATCAGGATCACTATAAAAATCTATGATATATGCCATCATCGACATCATTATTTGTTGCTAATGAACTCTAAAAACCCAAGCAACTAACATGTATGACAAACAACAAAACAGAAAGCATCCAAAAATTTCCAGTGCATATATAATTTAAATGCAGAAGCGAAAAAATGATGCATAGGTTAAGGGAAAACATTGGTGAAAGACGACAGAAATTTTCAAGGTTCCAGACAAATTCTCACCTCTTGCTGTCCCCCAGCAATCCGACTGTATTTCTTATCGTGACTATGAAGATAGCCTGAAGTGTCAATATGCTGAAGCCGAAACCTCTGATCCTGCTTCCAAGTCTTTCCACTTCCTTCTATTAAAAGCCTAACGAAAATAAAACCAATTTAAGCACCTTTGAGAATATAGAGATCTAATTATTATTGTCCTTGAAAAATCGTGTTACCTCCAATAGTCTCCGGTGTCAGATTCATTTTCTCCACCAAAGCAACTGACCTAATGTCAACTCAAAAATTATAAACCCAGTTATCCAATGGTCAAGATTAGGTCTAAAACAGGTTGTATTTGAATTATAATTTATACTTTTAAGTCCTTAGCTCATTCAAATGCAGAAGAAAATCAAAGAGCACCAAAAAATAATGTGTAGGTTGAGGGAAAAAAACTCCTTTCTATATAAGTTCTTTAATTCAAGAATTTTAGCAATGTCAAATTTCTGTGCATCAGTCTATAGGTGGGAACATGGATATGTGATGAAATAACTTGAAATTACTTATAAGTGGTGGTTAATTGCACAAGTATTATTTTTTTCAAAGTAAAATAACTAAACCTTGTCTGGATGGATACACTCAACTACAAGATAAGTGATAAATCAATTGATGTCATTGAGAATTGAGATAAATAGTATTTATTATTTGATTTTTATACAGAAGCAGCTAAGCGATACATCAGGCTGTTAAAGTGCCATTTTCGATCAGCTCTGCTTCAGCAAAGGATAGGCCTAAGACATGTTTGAAAATATACTGAAATGCTTAACTAGTTGAAAAGAAAACAGAAATCAAAGTGCAGAGAATCCTCTAGCTTACATAGAGCTGAACATTTCCACTGTTTAGGGTAACAAGACAGTGCAATGTAAACACGAGTAAATAGAAGTCAAGGTCTATCACAAAGTAATAGGCTAAGATATAGAGCTAAACATTTCCATTGTTAAGGGTAACAAGACTATGCAATGTAAGTAAATAGAAGTTAAAGTCTGTCACGAAGTAATAGACTAATAGGTTAAGATGAGCTGCTTAATGGTGGCCATACATTCAAGAGTCAAATTCTTGTCGGTCACAAAGTAATAGGTCAAGATGAGTTGCTTAATGGTGGCCATACATTCAAAACTCAAAATTCTAGGTTTGTCACAAGGTAATAGGCTAAGATGAGTTGCTTAATGATGATCTGGCCAACCATGGTTGAAACCAACTAAATCATGACACAAAGGTTTGTTGGTTTGGTCCTGTCCGGTTTATAAACATTGGTTCAAATAGCATGCTGCAGGAGTGATTGGTGAATGATAAAAATGGATGAGCTTCCTAAAAGCTAAGGGAAGTTGCATTATATTAAGATGAAAAAGGACCCTGTGTGGATGATATGTAATGCACACATTATATCACACCTTAGTTTGAGCACTTAAAAAAATTAAATAATCCTGGTAAAAGCTAATCAATAGGTGACACAAGAGAAATTGCATTAATGGTGATATACCAAAAGCAGAGTCTTGTCTTTATAATCGCACATCTAATGAAGCAAATATAGCACAATGCAATTTGCAACTTCAACTTATTCAAGTGGGGACAGAGAAGCACCCCCATTAAAAAGGAATCAACTGCGATTTTGCGGTTATATGTAAGGGGAACACCTTAGAATCAGCTTATTGAAGTGAAACATTTACATAAATCAATAACCAACAAATCCTAAAGCATATATAGTAATAAACACTTGCAAAAGGAAAAAAAGAAAACACACCTCGAGATTGCCTGATATTGGGGACGCATGCAAATGGCTGTGCAGCCACTTCCTTGTCCTCATGTGCTGTAATCTAATTATGGTTCCACTTTTAATGGTGTCACCTTGTTTAGCAGAAGTTCCCGGCTCAGGCCTAACAATCTGCAAAATAATAATGCACATATCCAAAGTCAAGAACCAAATTCCAAAGTGCCAATATCAACACAGATCATCCAAAAAAAATAAAAACAGCAAGAGATTATGGTCTGTGTGGAACCAGCTCATAATATGTCCATAAGTTGTTTTCAGCTTATCTTCGTGATCTCTTCAAAATAGTTCTTTTTAACAGCTTATAAAATACTTTTGTAACTCAGTATCCGGCTTAGGACCAATTAATCCGAGAAACCAATAACACAGTCCACTGGTGGGGCCCATTTAAAGCCAGGGCTTACTCCGTATGGATTAGCCCACAAAAATTGCACTACAAGATTGAACCTGAGGCTTTGAGAGAAGTACACTCCAAGATCCCAAACCTTAGCCTTTATTTTATCTTTTGTAATAAAAATAGTTCATAAACATAACAAGTGTCTGTCCTATAAACACTAAAGCTATTTATCCAAACAAAACTTAAATTAAATAGGAAGAACGAGATTAAAATACCCAATAACTGTTGGCATCATCAACACTCGGAAAACCAGTAACCGATTGTTGTCCACTTCCAGAACCATAAGGCACATCATGAGAATGCAACCTGAATTTCGTCTTCTCATGCATCAACTTAATCACCGAGCCATACGTAATCTGAACCTACAAAATTTCAAAAATGAAAGTCAGTAACAAATTCAATTCAACACTAAATTAACAAGATCTCTAACCCTAAACAATGAAACTGGAAAGATGAAAAACCTCGACGCCTTCGGAGGAAGCAGCGGAAGCGGAAGCAGTGGAAGAAGGAGAAACATCAGGATCGAGAGTGAGGAAGAGGAAAATAGCGAGAGCGAAGAAACCGAGAGCCATTATGAAGAGAAATGCGATGAACCAGTTACGTTGCCAAATTGGAAGCTCCGATTCGGAATGGATCGTGGATTCTCTGTATATAATTCGGGTCGACCCGGTTTGTGATTGTTGCGAAGATGAAGAAGAGGGTTTTCTTCGTGATAATCCTCCCTGCTGTGAACCTGAGGAAGCCACGGTAACAGATTAGTGCAGCATCAATGTGGAAGCGATTATGAGAATGAGAGAACTTATTATGGTTTTTGGATTATGGCTTATGGCACAGTTCAAACGCTTCTTGCACGCTAACGTGATGATGATGAGTCAAGTCTATGGTTGAATCACGTTGCGTGACATAATTTCGTCCAATTGATAGTGCACGCGTGGCAATTGGTATTACGTGGTAGCTTTTCATTGGTTATTAGATTTTAGAAAGAAATAAAATACATCACACACGTACCAATTCCCCATATCATACAATTTTATTTTATTTTTTTTTACAAAGATTGAACTAGGCAAAGATGGTTTAATCTGTTATTTGATCCCTAACTAATTTCTTAATTTTATTTTGGTGTCACAATTCATAATAATGTCTTTATCGTCTATTAACTTTACATTTATCAGACAATTTAGTTTCTTTACATTATTTTTAATCTAAAATTTTTGAGATAAATCAATATTGTAGATGGTCCACCATAGACTTTATTGATTTTTTTAATTTGAATCATTCGATCTATTTTTTAAAAAGAGAATTGTTAAATCATTAAGGTTCATTGTATCTTACAGTGAACCAACAATAACTAATTTTTCTACCATTTCTTCCTCTTCTTCATCGTCCTCGTACATCTTAATAAGTTATAAAAAAAAAAAACTAAGAAAATCCAAATTATCAAAAATCCAACTTGATTATCCCCCACAATGCACTAATCTGCAAATAACCGACTAAACCATCTAAAATATAGAGCTACAAGACCTATAAAGTTATATAGAGTTACAAGACCTATAGAGTTATATAGAGTTACAAGACCCATAGTTATTGCACTCCCCTTCAATGAGAATCATGTCATATTGGCATTTTAGTTGTGTTATAGGTTATGTTTAGTTTTTTTTTGTTTTTGTTACAATCTAGTCTTTGAATGTTTTACGGTGGCTATACCTTGTATCGGTCCTTTAAGTTTGATTATTTTATATATTTTTGCAGTATATTGATGTTTTGAGCAATAGAATATTTCCATTGTTGCTTTGTTTTAATCAAACTTGATTACAAAAAATGACTATATGGACGTTTAATGATAAGTTGGTGGGTTCAAATTCACCAGAATTATTCAGTTTTGTTTTAAAACAATTTTTTTTAATTATTTGATTTATAAGGTTGTTCATGAAACGTTTATCTATAAAATTATATTTGAATTCAAAAACAAGAAGGAAAAAAATATGTGCAAGTAATCATGTTTGGTCTCGTAAACATTTATGGACCTATCACCTCAATGTTGAATGAAAGCGTAAGCACTTTATAACTAAGTTGGATGAAAAAACTATAATGTTTGTAGATATTTTATTACTTAAAAGACCAATTCGTTCAAAAAAAAACAAATGACCGGTTTGTTGCAAAATAGAATTAAAGAATGAATGTGTTACAAATAAATAACAAACTTAAAGGACCACAAAAGATACTTGACTTGGCATACTAATGTTCCCCCCTTCTCTCTCTCTAAACTTCCCAACTCTCTAACCTCTCTCTACTTTTCACCGCACCGCCTTATTCCCTTTCAATCTGAACCTTTTTTCTCCAAGATGTAGTGGTGGTTGGTGGTGGTGTGATGGGTGGCTTTGTCCCCCGCACCACCCTTTTCCTCGTTGGGGGTTCTGTTTGTCCAGATCGGTGGCTGTTTCAACTGGTAGCTTTGATGGTGGTGATCGGTCATGGTTGCTCCGATGTCAGCGACTGGAGGTGTGGGCATCTCTTTTCTATTCGATTAATCCTCCTTCAACGCACTTTTGAATCATTCGTCGTCATAAGGATCGTGGTGGTTTGTGTTTGCTCTTGTCGATTAGTTTGCGCCGGTGGCTGTGTTGCTGTCCTATCAGATTCAGTTTTAGTTGTGTTTGCTTGGTTTGGTGACAGACTCCCTTTAGGGTCTTTGCGTGTTTGTTTTTCTTTTGCGGGATTGTCATATGCGTTTGGATTTTGGTGGTCTCAGTGGTGGTTGCTTGTTTTGGATGGGTCGATGGTGGTGTTTGTAGGTGGCTGGTTTTCATCGTCGTCTTCGTATTTTTTGTTGTTTGGGCCTTTGTGAGTTTGGTGTATGTTTTCTTATTTCTCGTACAACAGGGGTTGGGGGTGGTAGCAAATCTGGACTATTTTGCAGTGGTTGAGTTTCATAAACCCGAAAAGGTCTGGTTTGATTAACCTGAAAGGGTCTGGTTGCTGACGTATTGAACTCGTCCCTCAATCTAAGTTCTTACGCGTTGTTTGCTCGAAAGAGCATTTTACGCGTGTTGTTCTTTAGGGGGGTCGTTGGCGCTTGGATTGGTTACCGTGTTGACGGTCAATCCATTCACCATTTTTAAACTCTAGCTGATGCGGATGTCCACTTTCCACGCTTTTTTTGTAATCTGGTTTCGCGCACGTTCGCGGGTTAACTGGGCCGCGTCTGCGATTAGTGTATTTTTTTAGGATAGTTTAGATTTGTTCCACTTGGACTGATCTATCACGATGTATCTCAGTTTAGGTTGTTACTGGGTCAAGTTGGATGTCTCTCAGTCTATGTATTTGTTTCTTTTTATTTTTTTATTTTCTTTTTGGCATAAAAAAAAGTTGCATGCTAAAAAAAATACTTGACTTGTAATTTATTGTATAACTTAACCATTTTATATCGATGAATGGTCAACTTAGTGATAAGAGTTTGACATATAACGAAGCTCGCATGCTATATGAAATAACTATTGATGAAAGATATGAAATAACCATTACATAGTTACGAGAGTCCTCCTTATTATCTATGTTATCTATACTATTAACTATATATATATTATAAAGAAAATAACATGTTTTGACCTTTTTAAACTGACTTTTTTTTCCTGATTTTTACCCTAAATTTTCAATATTGATAGCACATATAACAAATAAACACAAGTAAATTTAAATATTCAAATAAAAGTGCAACAAACACGATATGAGTATATACATGTATAGTTTTTACCCATTAATCCTTTAAAAAATGTAACAAACTAAACGAGCATATTCATACTTACCTTTTCATTATCCCAATTATACTCTGAAACAATTTTTTTTTTTTATAATAAAGACTGTTGTTGGTGTCATTAAAAAATAAGAATTAAATTATAATTTTTTGTTATATTGTTAGTGTCGTTGAAATAGATAATCATGATTAGTTTGATTTGTTATAATATAAAATCAAAAAGAATATATATATTTTTAATTTTAATTAAAATCAAAATTTTAAAAAAATATCGTTCATGATTTTCAAACCTTAACGTAATAAAAAGAGTGGAAAGATAGACACAATTATAATAATAATAATAACATAATAATTCAACCTTCCTCCAATATTTTTTTTAAAAAAAAAATATACACTGTTTTTTATACATACTCATATATCATCTGTGGCATTGCTACAATTTAGTGCTTTATGGATTAGTTCGATTCCATTTTTTTTCAAGAAACCCTTAAAATATTATATTTTAAACATTTTTTGAAGAAAAACTAAGATAAGAATAAAGTGAAACAACATCAAAAACGTTTTTGGGCCCGTTTGGATTAGCTTATTTTAGAGCTTATATAAAACAGCTTATGCAAATAAATAAGTTTTTATGTATTATTTATAAGTTTTTAAGGTATTTTATGAAAAAACCGGTTATGAAGATACAATTTTCGTTAATGAGAGCTTATAAATTAAAATAAAAGCTTATTTATTTACATAAGCTATTTTTCATAAGCTCAAACCAAACGGGGTCTTTGTAGCTCTAGAAATCGCTTTTAAGGTTTGTTTTGGATTTACCGAATTACTACATCATTTTTCTTTTCTTTATCTTGATCCAAACTCTAAATAAAATATTTAAGGTGTTTGTAAAAAAATTAATCAACTATTACAATTTATATGTATTTAGTTAGAATATTCATAATCATTTTTTTGTTGTTAAAATTGTTTTCAGGAACTACAGAGTACGTAGTTAGTGTTAATTTAGTTCTTCCATAGCCTTAGCTAAAAAAAACACGAATAAAAATGATTTTATATTGTTTTATTAAAAAAATTGTACGATTATATTATTTGTAGGCATTTTGACGTTGTCATACCCCAAATTTTGACCAGTTAAAAATGTTTATTCGTATTTTAAAGTTTTATTCGTATTTTAATAACCAGAATCTTTGCTTTATTTTTTTCCGCATATTTTTATTCGTGTTGAAGTATTTAAACATTTTATTTATATCGTAGATGGTTAAAATATCTTTTTCGCTTCGTAAGCAGTTAAATTCTTTTTTTGTTTCGTTTTTAGATATTTAAAACCTTTTGTTCGTATTTTAGATTTTTTATTTTGTTCTTTATCAATTAAAAAGTTACGCATTTGTATTTTTAAAAAAGTCGAGTAATTTCATCGTCTCTGACGAAATTTCGGTAGAGAGGTATTTTAAAATACCTCATTTGGTTACTGAAAGGGACATTTTTATTTATTTGTTTTTAATGTCATTTATTTAAAATTGATTTTCATTTTTATTTTATTTATAAGTAATTTTCGTTTTTTTTATTATATTTATCATTTAATCTTTTTAGTCTTTTGTCCTTGTCCATGTGTCACTGCCTCATTGGCCATTACCTTTCCTCTTGCCCAAGTCTCAGCTGCAGGGGCATTTTGGTCTTTGCCCTGCAGCAGAGAAACCTAGGTATTTAAGCTGTAAATGCACTGTAGCGCGTCAAAAAGGTCAGAGAGGGTCAGAGGAGGTCAAATCAATCATTGCAGCTGCAACCTTTATTGCACAAACACAAAATTTGTTTCTCTCTCTTCTTTTTTCAGATCAAATACAAAGAATAATCAAAAATCTCAAGAACACTCATGTGTTCTTCATAACTAACAAATTCCCAGTTCTCAAAATACAAACCAAATACTCAATTAACATCACATAATCAGTAGCATCATACCATCAAAACAAACCCAAACTCGAATCTGAGCCCAAAACCCTCATCTCGAGCTCAAAACGCGAAGAACAATCGGAACCGCAACAACAACATGAACCAGATCGGACTTAACGGTGATTAGCGAGCAGATCGTGACGGATTCGTGGAAGAGGAAGGAGCAGCAGCTTGTTTGCTTTTAGCAGATCCGAAATCGCGAAGAACAAGAGGTAAGGAGTTTTTTTTTTCTTTTCGTTTTCTTTTTTGTAGATCTAGACTTTGTGAGTGGGTTTTTGCAAAAACTAATTGTGGATCTATGATGAGAAGAAGAAGAGGAATCGGATGATGTGAAAAATTTCGGAAAAAAGTAAAAAAAAACTCCGACGCGGCGGCGCTATGGCCGACCACCGCGTCGGAGTAACACCATTCGTCGTCGCTTCTCCTCCTCCTTCTTCTCCGTTGTGTTTGTTCTAAAGAGAAGGGAGCACTTCTCTCTCTAAGAAAGAGAAGTGTGCGAGGTTTGTGTCTGTTTTTTTTGTGAGAATCTTTATATACTATGTTTTTTTGCACTTAAGTCCATTGTTCCAGCATGCATCTTCAAGGCTAGACCGTCAGATCTACGGCCGATGATGCTTCCTTGAGTCGATCATGTAAGCGCTGCTTTCATCCTTTATTGTGTGCCTTCTATTTTGAACCGTCAGATCTTAGATCTGACGGTCGTTGTGCCTCCTCAGTTTGTTTATTTTGCTTTTGTGTTCCAGTTTTTTTAAACCTCTTGATCTTTAGATCAAACGGCTGTGATGAATTGTTTCATGATTAAACCTGGACCTTCTGATTCATCGGACGGTCCAGATTTAATCTGCCTGAGCCAAACCCATGACCCATATTTTTGAACCGGTTCGACCCATCCAGGGCCCAATATTCCGAACCGACCCGTTTCTCTTGCTTAAGCCCAATATTTTCTACTGTTTTGTTAAATACACCACTGTTTTTTCATTATTACACCATTTTCTCTCAAAAAATTTATTTTCTCTTGGTTTTCTTTCCTTTAAAAATATTTTTGCTTTCTATTAATTGTTTATTTTACTGTTTTTATTTGTTTATATTATTTTGCATTATTTTTGTTTATCATCTCATGCATATTTAATTGCTGTCATTTTTATTTTGTTTTAGTATAATAGGTTTTATTGTAATTTAATTCATGCATTTTTATTGCTTTTTGCTATTTATTTTTTTCTTGGAGATTTAGCATGTATTTAGGGACCATGTAATACTCATATAATAAAAGTAGCACCGACACAAATCACATTTATTTTCCGCATTACGTCATAAACCGCAATCGAGGACCAAAATGAATTAG
>Ga0315915_1009499_pt1 | contig 11030 bp, 10 predicted proteins | sample MpolbnodulesMG_FD_207738 | JGI IMG/M metagenome (GOLD analysis project Ga0315915, IMG submission 207738) | Medicago polymorpha root nodule microbial communities from Los Angeles, California, United States - branched nodules | ecosystem: Host-associated > Plants > Roots > Nodule | place: USA... | reverse complement strand
CTATAGCTTATTATTGTAACTACCTTGCAACCAAACTAAAAGAAATTTAACAAATTCAATATAGAAAACTAACTGCATTGAACTAATTCATTTTTTTTTTTTTAGGGGAACTAATTCATTTTATTGTTTTGCATAAATTCATTATAGAAGAAATAACCATACACTAATTCATTATAACAATATCATTCCACACAATTATTACCAAATGAATCCATAAGTGGGGAGCTTCCTTTTTTTCGAAGGGAAATGGGGAGCTTCGTTAATGGTCGAGCAAGATGTGAATGATATTGTAACAACTTGAACTAAAATTGCAAAGATAACATCACAAATCAACTAGTGTATAGTAAGTTTATAGCTATAAAAATAAGAAAGGATGGACTCTATAATAAGGATAAATACATTGTTATAGCCATAAAAAAAAAAATCATTTCAAAATAGATCAAATGGATCCTTATTATTGATTATGAAAACCCTAAAGAAGAGAGGATGGACCAAAATTTTAAAATGAGATTCAAATTCATATAAATAAAAAAGGAGAAAGGATTTTAAATGGATGGACTTAGAAATAAAAAAACGACCTTGAATCGGCGGTGAGAGAGGTAACTCAGAGACATTAAGTGTGTGTTTGGTGTGGCAGTGATGAGAATTGATTTTGATAGAATTGAGTTTGAGAGAATTGATTTTGGTTAAAAGTAGGGGTGTTCAAAACCGAACCAACCCAATAGAAAAACCGCAAACCGAACCAAACCAAACCGAAACCGCATTTGGTTCGGATGTAATCAAATCATTTTCTTAGTCAACCGCATGGTTTGGTTTGGTTTGCAGTTTTCATTTTACTAACCGAACCAAACCAAACCAAACCGCAACATAAAAAAAATGTTAATAAACATAAGTACTCTAGACCAATACTCGTAGAAACTCAATAAAAACTTTTATAAAATGACATATTTTTTCTCTTGTTAAGTTCTTTCTTTGCTTTTTATTTTAAAAAATGTATTTATGTACTACTTAAACTTTTATAGAATGATATAATCTTAGTCTTTTACATTTCTTACAAAATAGGGTTAATTTTTGTCCACATTATTGATTTGGTTTATGTTGTTGGAAACAATGTAGAATGAAAATGAAATTGTAATGGTCGATGAAATTCAAAACAATGAAGCAAATATGTTGTGTTTTAGCTTTGTAACTTAATTTTAATGTTGGAAAAAAATTGTCTCGAAAAAAACCGCACAAACCGATCCAATCCAAACCGCATTGGTTTGGTTTGGTTTGGTTCGGATTTTATTTTTAAAGTCAACCGAATCAAACCAAACCGCATGCTTTTTTATCTTGCGGTTCGGATGGTTTTTACCTTCAAAACCGAACCGCACCGCACCGCGAACACCCTTAGTTAATAATTTGAATTAAAATTGATTTTTAAGTACAATGACTAAATTATCCTTTTAATTATATTTAAAACTAAATATCTCATTCATATTTTAGATAATTATTTTAACTTATCTAAAATCATAAATGCATTTTTATTGATTCATAAATTCACTTTAAAATGATATTAGTTTATAAGAGCTAATTTTAATTTTTTTATTAATTATATATATTTTTAATATAATATAAAAATCAATGGGTGTGAAAAGAAAAAAAGAAAACAGCATCTGTGAGATAATTGAATGGGCTTACTACAAAAAAAATTCGAATGGCCCTTTTCTGAAACAACATTGATCTTACTTCCCTAACCTTCAGAAACCGAACTGTAGCAAGCAACAGTGAAACAAACTAAACCGCATAAGAAAACGCAGTAGAAAAAAGGGTAAAGCTGGAAACAAATTTGGGGCTTTTGCAGAATTGATTTTAACAGCCGCAGAAGCTCCAATTTATGGCTTTGAGGAAACGTGAGTTTGGAGCTAGAATCACGATTGGTTGAAGTGCTTTTGCACTTACCCAAACATCTTTAAAAATGGTGAAATCGCGTTTGGGGTCGGAAAACGCTTATCCAAACAGGTACTAAACAATCACCAATGTCATGTATGTGTTAAGAAAAAATTTATTTGAACATAAAAGTTGTTTGACATCAAATTTTTATTTGGTTGTCATTTTAATTATACTTTTTCCCCCACTTGCAATCAAATTAACAATAATTTTTTGTGTATTTTATACGGTTGTTTCAAAAAGTTGTCGGCATTTGATTATCCAAATATTAATCCTATTTTATTAGTGTGTTATGAGTCGTTAGATCTTGTACATATGGGCCAGATTCACTCAATTGCGTGAAAATTCAAATGTAAGGAATGCAAGAGTGTATAACCGTGGTACCGATTCACTCAAATGCGTGAAAATTCAAATGTAGGGAATGCAAGAGTGTATAACAGTTCAGTAAAAAAAATACACTAACATCTCATAGTGAACATCTCATAGTGAGTAATTGTACATAGGTAAGTTGAATTTACACTAACCTCTCATAGTGAATAATTGTACATATGTAAACTAAAATTACAGTAACCGTAATTGTACATAACCTCTTATAATGTAATTGTACATACATAGACTGAATTCACACTAACCTTCTCATAGTGTAATTATATTGTTCCACAGTATGCTAACAACTCATGTATTAGTTGCAAAAGTTGGAAACTCAAATTTCTGAACAAACAGTTGATAACACAATTTAATTGGGATTCATTTCTAATTTCTTTATGTGGATATCCTTTAGGATAACCTAACAAAGTATTTTTATCGCTTATATTCGAGATCCGACGGTCACTGTTGTGAATTCGGACTCAAAACTCACACCAACGAAACTATAATGTGTGGAGCAAAGAAAAGTAGTAACCAATATCAAAGTAAACACAAGCAACAATAACAACACCTTACTCTAATCTAGGAATCAAAGTGAAAAACTTAAAACCACAAGCAAAAGATAAGGAGAGAAGAGAAACAAACACACCAAGAAATGATTACCCAGTTCGGTCCAACTTGACATACTTTGGGGGAGAGATTTATCTCTCAAATCCACTATCAATGAGTTCTTACAAAGAGATACAAATGAGTTACAAGAAATTAGCTTCAACAAGCTCACAAAGAACAAACTTAATTTCTACCAATTTTCCCAATCTCACCAAAGAACAAGACACTCAATGATTTTCACTCACCCAAGGTGTTTACAATGTTTCCCAACCCAAGAGATCTCTAATTAAAGATCCCCAACCCTAAAGTTACCTTCTTTGATTTCCCACGTTTTCCTCTCTAGAAGCTCCCTCTCAAAAATGAAGAATGAAGCTTTAAATAGTGTTCATGATCACGCAGAATCGTACTACGATGGAGCAGGTAACAATACAGCACTATGTCTTATCCATCAAAATCGTACTACAATTTCTCCCATCGTGCTACGATTTTTTCAGTAGCAACTCAAACCTGAACCATCCAAAATCGTAGTACGATGCCCTGCAATCGTACTACGATTTTTCCATAACTTCAACATCCAAATGTTAAGTCAATTTTCAACGGTCACAATTTGTTCATGAGAGTTGATGTTTTAAAAAGCTAGTTGGGTTAGCTGGATGATGTATTATGTTACTAGTAATTTCTTAAGGCATGAATTAAATCCAATTACTATAATCCAAAAGTCATATAGGTTTTACATCCCATTTTTTAAATATATATGTCCACCAGTCACGTCAAATTAAGGCATGAATCAAGCCATCCCAAAACGGCAACTTGTTGGATTTTATTATGCTCCCCAAAGAGCATAGATATAGTATTACGAATTTACTAATCTAAAAGGATTAGGTTATTCCATTAAAAAAAAAGGTGATTAGGACGTCAATTTCAATAACGTGATTGCTAAAACGTCACTGGAGCTGTTTAAATATAACGGCAGCTTCTGCCTCATAGAGTTCTACAAGAACACTAAAACATTATATATTTGAGATTGAGATATAGGGTTGGTGGTAAATTAAGGAGTAAAGTGATTAAGAATTGATGGTTTGATCTTCAATTTCAACATAACGCTAACAATCAATAATATTTTTGACTAGACCGTAATTATGAGACATTATTTACTTTGCCCTTTTTTCTATAGTATTTTTTTTTAAACGGTAAAATATCAATAATATTTTTGACAAGAACATAAAATAAAATAGTTAGAAATGTATATATGAAATATGTAATTGAGTATATAGTTTTTATCAAGTGTGTGAGTGTGTGTGTATATATATATCAAATTAGTGTGTCAACATAACACAAATTTAATAGGTGTGAAAGGAACAATACCGAACCAAAATACACTGTTTCAACGTAATGGAATTGCAGAGCAAGACATTCAATCTTCTTCTTGCTTCTGTCACAAATTTCACATCACACTCACAACAATGACTTTCTCTTTACTCTTAATTACAATTACAAAACAATGGACCAGTAAAAAACAAACAAATGAATGAATATATTATTATGCTTTTAATAATATTTTATGTTATGTGACATACATGTATATTGTATAGTATATTATTATATTCTCACGCTATTTCATCACTATTACTAACTATACATTAACTGATATTGATATTAATACATTAGTACACAGTTAGTTACACACTCTACCTTGGTCACAACAGAATTATGGATATGGATTCCACAGGTGGTTCCTCCATTTGGCTCTATGATTATGGCTATGATGATATATCTATTTCTGCTGCTGATTTCATGGCTTCTGACTCTTCTGCTGCTGCTTCTGCTTTCACCTGGATGCCTCAGCCTCAGTCTCAGTCTCAGTCTCTGACTCAGATCATCAATCCTCCTTCCTCCCATATGAGGTGACTTTGAAATATTTGTTGCCTTAATTAAGAAGCTGCAATCCCTTAAATTTGAGTGTGTTTGATTCTGCGTTGATTTTGAATGAATTGATTTTGTGATGTTGATTTTGGTTGAAAGTGTGTCGAATGCATGATAATTCATGTAAAAGTAAGTTTAACAATAAATTTGAGGCTAAAAATCAATTGTAGAATCTGCGGGAAAAATTTATTTTAAACATTTCAAAGTGAATTTTGTAAATTCTAAGTTTTTTCGTGATTATTACTTTATATTTGCAGCTTGGAAATGGATTACTCCCTGGATTCAACTGTAATGGAAAGTAACCCTTCAAAGCGGTAATATATATCTCTTTTGTGTATATGTAAAAGTTGATTTTGAATGTATTGATTTTGTAATATCGATTCTGGTCAAAAGTGAAATGAATGTAATGTAACTTATGTTTTTGATGTTATAACAATAAATTTGAGGTTAAAAATCATTTGTAGAAGCTAAACTTTAAATTTTTTAGCTTTAAGTTAGAATTAATTATGGTGGTAAAATTAATTCAAACACTTCTTGAATCAACTTTGGTTACTCCGGAAGTGGAACCAAACATACACTTTGTGATCGACTATTCTCAGATTTCTCATGATGATTGTTTTATATTTGCAGCATGGAAATGGAATACTCACTGGATTCAACAGTACTGGAAAACGGCCCTTCAAAGCGGTAATATATCTTCTTTGCCTTTGTAAAAGATATTATATACTATTGGAATTCAACTGAGTGGTTAATCTCACATCTACTAGAAAATAGAAATAAGCTAAACGAATAATATGCAACTGTTACTTTAGGTTAAGGACAGAATCATATGCATCTAGCTCCAAGGCAGGTCGTGAGAAAGTGCGAAGGGATAAATTGAATGACAGGTTTGCTATTATTTTGCCACATTCTGATTGTGTTTATGCTTCTAAACTAAATCTCATGCTTTTTCAATTTGACATGATTTAAAGGTTTATGGAATTGAGTTCTGTCTTAGAGCCTGATACGCTGCCCAAAACAGACAAGGCTAGCCTATTAAATGATGCGGTTCGAGTGGTGACCCAGTTAAGAAATGAAGCTGAGAGGCTCAAGGAAAGGAATGATGAATTGCGCGAAAAAGTTAAAGAACTTAAGGTGATTTTTCTTATCTTATTATTGTGGTTATTTATTTATTTTATTATTATCTTTATAAAACACAATTCAGTTATCCACGTTGTGCCACATTGCGACATCTTTATCTATCTTTTTTATACGAAACGAAACCCTTCATATAAGTAAGTTTACTTGCACATGTGCGGCACATAGGTCCTATCTATTGGTTATCATCTTAATAAACACACAATTTAGTATCTACGTTGTGCCACGTGGCAACGTCTTTATCTATCTTTTATACACGAAATCAAACCCCTCTTAATTTGGTCTACTTGCAAATGTGCTGATCACGGGTCACATCAACTAGTTATTTATTTTATTTTTATAAAACACCGTTCAGTTATCCACGTTGTGCCACATGACACCATCTTTATCTATCTTTTATATAAGAAGTGAATTCCCTCATATTAGTTAGTTTACTATACTTAGTTATAATCCAATGCGAACCTCGAGATATGGTTGAGCACACGTAGGCCTCGCCACAGCGTGCAGATCATGGTTTGATTGATTGCAGAGCCGTATGCAGAGCTTCTAAAATACTCTTGAGTGGATTTGGAATTGTGGCACAAAGGTCTAGTTCAGAGATGGACCGTGGGCCGTGGCCAAGTCCGGAACAAGTTATTTCTTAAATTTAGGTTGCTATGCTTTATATTTCTCAAGATAATTGACAATCATGTGAACAAGTATGAAACATAGTTCTAAAGTTATGTTTTTCCTTTGTAGGCTGAGAAGAATGAGCTTCGTGATGAGAAAAATAAGCTGAAGCAAGACAAAGAAAAGTTGGAGCAGCAGGTGAAATTATCAAGTGTACAGTCCAGCTTCCTCTCTAATGCCATGGCTGCTAAAGGACAAACTGCTAACCACAAACTGATGCCTTTCATTGGTTATCCTGGAATTTCAATGTGGCAGTTTATGTCACCTGCTACAGTTGATACATCACAGGATCACCTGCTTCGACCTCCGGTTGCTTAAAGTGGTTAGCAACAGCATCCACTTCTTTATTGTACAAAAATGTTATTCAAACATCAATTTAAGACACGAAAATTCGGCACATCTTTCATTGTTAATGCAGCTCATACAAGTGGTTAATGAAGTGTTAGATTTAGTTAATAGATATATAAGATGTTGCAACTCATTAACCATCTAATGAACTTTGTATTAACCGTTTTGACATGATTAACCATGAATTTCAGGTGTTCAACGCTACATGTAGTTGGAACACATGAATTCATGGTTGATGAAATCCAATTGATGGTTAATGAATGATTCAATTTTGATATGCTCATTAACCACTCACTGAAATGTGTTAACCATGTGTGTGAACTATGTTAAACGTGTTAAATGTTGTCGAATTTTTGTGTAGCAAATTGTTGTTCAAATAACATTACTGTTATTGTATGTGTGCTTTGCTTGTATTATGTTTATGTTCAAGTTTCTCCCTATTGCTTGTTTTTTATATTCACAGACTAAAAGTTTGCTTGGAAACTGGTTGATATGATAAATTTGTGGTGCTACGATACAATCTTAAACTAATTTAAGAAAATGCTCTCTGTGATGATTGTAATGTATGTATATCTCATGATTAAGAATAAAAGTGAGTTTAAACCGGTTTTTGGCTAAAATATTTTCTTAGAAGTCCTGTTCTGTTCACTTTAGCTGCTATAATATGAAAATTGTTCAGTACTAGTAGCTTATAAAATAAAATCACATTTTTGACTAGAGATATTCATATCAACTAAAAAAAAGTGCAATATCATTGAAGTTGTAAGTAATAATAATCAATCACACCACTGTAACAAAGAGAGACACACCAAAAACAAATTTTCACACGAAATAGACTCACTAGCAATGGTTGAGTTGGGTGAGATATTTCTCATCCTTAGAAGGCAGCCATAAACACCACTACATAACTCAATACTATTGAAATGAAGGCTTGAAAGTTTCCTTTCTCGGTTGATGAGGCCGATACGTCCTGTGAATGTTGTGCTATAGGAGAGGAAGGAGCTAGAAACTCAGTGGAAGGAATCATTGGAGAGAGTGTAGGACTTTCGGCTTGTGCTTCAAACAAAGGACTTGGTGCTTCAGGAGATTCTGCAGATGAAACAGTAGATTCTGCAGGTGCTGCAGAGGGAATGATGGAAATCATTGGAGAGTCTGCTACTGAAGGTGCTGCTGCTACTGGCGAGGCAGGAGAAACTTGAGCGGCAAGTGTGTCAATTTTAACCTTCATTCCTTGGCTGCAATGTCCAATTGTTCCACAAATGAAATATCTTTTCCCTGTTGATGTGAGAGGGATGCTTGTGGCACCATCATTGTAAGAATGAATTGGATTTGTTTGCTGGCAGGAGTCATAGTCTGCTTTTGTAACTTCAACCACATCATGGTTTGGTGGATACTGGAAAACTGCATATATCATTGTCAATCTCATCAATTTTGAACAACTTTCATATAAAATGATGCACTATATTTCAAATTAAAGTTAATCAAATGAATTATTACGCTTGTTTGGATAAACGCCTTAATTAAGCGCTTACTATATGAGTGCATATGCATAAGCTATTTTTATAGTAAAAGATTGAAATTAATGTAGTGACTTACTAAGATTGTCTCCCACCGAAAACTGTTGAGATGATGCCCATGATTGAAGGTTTGAGTTTGTATCCCACCCACCATCTGGTCCTCCAACAATGTGATTTGTAGCCATGGCCAATTTGATAAGCATAGCCACAAAAGATATTCTTAGAATGATTTCATGTACACCCATGTTTCCTAAATATGATGATTGACGAATATGGAATGCTAAAGCTGTTCAAAGTTAATTAGATAGATATGATTGATTTGAGAATTGACTTGAGTGTAGAGGACTATATATATAAGCACAAAGGAATGTGGAATAATGATTTGGTTGTGGTTTAATCATGCAATGTTGGAGTTGGTATAGTTAAGAAATTATGAAGGATTATCTAAGTTGAAATGCATGCACTATTCCTGTCTGTCTTGACTCTTGTAACTGATTCTTTATGTTTACTTAATTTTATGTGCAAAGAGAAAGGGTGAGAGGCATTTGGGGTGGTTGATACTTGGGTGATTCAGATTTTTCAGGTGATAGTTGTTGGACTCACAACAACTCAAGTTTGGCCTATTCCACATTTTATAATTTGAATGTTAATCTCTGTCACATAATAATAAGTGAAATTTTTGCAAAGAGAGACGTTTAAAATAAGTGCGTTTTTATCTTATCAAGTGCACCTTTAACCATTTCATTTTAACTCTAATATTAGTATCAAGTCAATATCGACTGTTTTGTATTTACGATATTTCTTAAAATTTTGGGTTGAACTTAACACAACTATACAAAATTGTCTTGTAAGGCGATAATTGCCTCTACTTATAAACATATGTTCAAGTCCTCCTCGTGCCTAGAGCTGAACATCTTAAACGTGACTCGATAGCAAAATCTTGATAGCAGGTGGTCCAACAAATCCTAAATAGATTCTTAAACCATCTTAGAATTTTGGGTTGGTCTAATTAAATCTTAAAAATAAATACATTAATGAAATATAAACTTAATTTGTGGCATTGTTCACTTGTTGCATTGCACGAACATCATTAGACCAAAATAATTTCATAAATCAAAATCTGGCAGCACGATATGGGTGGCAATAAAAAATTCTTATGAATGGTGATTTGTTAAATATATGAGAGATGTGCAGGGCAATCAGTTTGAGGCTTTCCTAGTTCCCTAATGGTGCACACCTAATTCATGTATGCAACTAACCCATGGTGCCAGAATATTAAAGTATTTTGATGCTGTCAAGAAGAAATCTAATATAGAAAAGGGAGTAACATTATAAAAATGAAGCAGAAACTGTTATTATTATTAATATATATGTGCATATAATATCAATAATTTATTTATTTGTCAACATCTAATATTATTGACTTTACTCTTAATGAATTGTTCACTTTAGAAAAATATACCAAGTCGATGAGTTGCTTCACTTTTTCAGGTGGATGAATATTTTATTCTCAATGAATTGTTGAGATATATACCAAGTCGGTGAGTTGTTTTACTTTTTTCATGTGGATGAATGTTTTATTTTTTCATGTTTTGCTTGAAATGAATGTTTTATTTTTTCCAATAAAAAAAGGTTTTGTTTTATTTTATGGAATTATTTTAACTAGAGATGTCAATAGATAAGTTTTGGATAAGACACTATCGTATTTGTCCCCAAATCACAATTTGAAATAATACAGGTCAATGTTCGCATGTAAAACATCTATGTACCATAAAGAGAATATCCTTGCCCACAAAGCCTAAAATAGGAAAATACCCACTTAGAATTGACAACTGTTGTTTCCACTTCAATTTTGCTTAAAAACACATGAAAATTACACATTTAACTCTAACGATAGCTAACTACTATTCAGGAACAAAGAAAACAAGGAAGTCGAACGGTAGTTAACTACCGTTGGGGTTAAATGTATAATTTTCATGTGTTTTCAAGCAAAGACTGAAGTGAGAAAATCAATTTTCTTTAGAATCGGTATGCTAATGATGTGGGAGTCCTTATCCTTTTTGAATGGAAACCATTTTTACAATGTGATAACTTGTGTGGGAGTCTTTATCCTATTTAGCACTCTTGAGACACTTTTATGATGGCACTAGACAAATGGGTATCTATACAAATGAGTGTTTTTATAGATATTGTCTCTTCTATTATATCGGACCCAAATTGCATACTGTAACTAATCCACGCAGTTTCACCCAATACGTAATCTCGACCATTAAAATGTGATCTAATAGTTCAAATTTATACAGTCAATTTTACACAGTTTTAATCTCAACCGTTAATTTTTGATTGGATGGTCCGTTGTTGTTACTACGTTTACACAGTTATAGCGTGGGATCTAGTTCCTTAAAGATTGAGTGTAAGATGGATGTTTCCTTGGACCGTGTAACTACACCATTTTTGCTTGATTTTTATAATATAAATTTTTTATTTTCATGGTACATGCTGTCCAATAGACGAAAACCAATACATAACTAT